>ERZ1673696.226-NODE-226-length-63705-cov-15.814485_pt1 | contig 63705 bp, 50 predicted proteins | sample MGYA00580226_ERZ1673696 | MGnify/ENA primary metagenome ERZ1673696 (study PRJEB41218, sample SAMN15661743) | gut metagenome | host: Homo sapiens | place: Canada: London | collected 2015-08-20/2019-03-30 | study: EMG produced TPA metagenomics assembly of... | reverse complement strand
TTTCCAGTTCACGAAGTCATGGGATTAAGTCCGATTCCATAAGATTCTTTCCTGAACGGCGTTTCGTGTTCGCAGTTTCGCGGCACACGATTTCGTGCAACTTGGCTTCCAAATCGGCAAATATTTCACGGATTCCATTTGCCTTGCCGCGAAGAGGCAAAAAGCATATCTATAAAAACAAAAAGCGGATGTCTGTGGCCTTTCCCTCGGACATCCGCTTTAGCATTTCATTGTCATAGTATAATTATCTCTGCATAGGGGCTTTTCTCGGCACTTCAATCTACTGTACCACGACTGTACCATTTTGGCGTGCAGCTTTATGAGACAGCGTGGGGTTTTATGCCCCTTGAAATTTGAAAAAGCTTGTTCCCGTAAGGATTTACGGGCATTTATGCTTCTTTATAGATTTATGAAATCAGGTCAAATTCTTCCGATTCCTAATTTCATAAAGGAAATCCTCCCTTTTTATTTTCAACAAAGTATTGTATCATCCGCAGGCGCAAAGTGCAAGCACGATTCTGTGACAACATTACGGCGCACAAAAACAGGGCGGGGTTATCCCCCGCCCTGTTGGCATATCATTCGGTTTTCTCGCCGTCGTCCGGCGTGTCACCGTCTGCCGGCTGCGTCTCCGCTTCCGGCTGCGGCGCAACAGGCGCCTCATCCATTCTGCGGATGACCTTTGCGGGCGGCTCGATGGTGTCGTCCGGGTGGATGGGCATCTGACCGTGCTCGCAGTAGTAGCGGAAATCATCGCCCTCAATCGTCTCGTGGATGAGCAGATACTCTGCAAGGCCGGTCAGAAGATCGGCGTGCTCACGCAGCAGCGCCTCACACTTGGCATATGCCTGATCGAAGATGTGCTTGACCTCTTCGTCGATCGTGGCGGCAGTCTCCTCGGAGTAGCTCTTCGTGGTGCCGAAATCGCGGCCGATGAAGATGCTGTGGCTCGAATCGTCGAACGAGATGGGGCCGAGCTTCTCCGACATGCCGTATTTCATGACCATGTCGCGGGCGATGTTCGTCGCCTGCTGGATGTCACCGGACGCACCGGTGGAAATATCCTCGAGGAAGAGCTGCTCGGCAATGCGGCCACCGAGCGCGGAGACGATGCTGTCAAACATCTCGCCGCGGGACGTGAAGTCCTCCGCGTCCTCGGCCTTGCGGTACCAGGTGAAGCCGCCGGCCGCACCGCGCGGGATGATCGTGATATAGTGCACGGGGTCGGCGTTCTTGAGGAAGAACGACGCGATCGCGTGGCCGGACTCGTGGTACGCCGTCAGGCGGCGCGCACGCTCGGACACGACGCGGCTCTTCTTCTCCGGGCCCATGACGACCTTGAGGATCGCCTCGTCGATATCCGCCTGCATGATGAAGCGGCGCTTGCTGCGCGTGGCCAGGATCGCGGCCTCGTTGAGGAGGTTTTCCAGATCCGCACCGGCAAAGCCGGCCGTGCCGCGCGCGATGCTCTTGAGATCGACATCGTCGCCCAGCGGCTTGCCCCGGGCGTGGACCTTCAGGATCTCCTCGCGGCCCTTGATGTCGGGCAGGCCCATATACACGCGCCGGTCAAAGCGGCCGGGGCGCAGCAGCGCGTTGTCGAGGATGTCGGCGCGGTTGGTCGCCGCCATGACGATGACGCCCTCGTTGTTCGTAAAGCCGTCCATTTCGACGAGCAGCTGGTTGAGCGTCTGCTCGCGCTCGTCGTGGCCGCCGCCGAGACCGCTGCCGCGCTGACGGCCGACCGCGTCGATCTCATCAATGAAGATGATGGCCGGAGCGACCTTCTTGGCCTGTTCAAACAGGTCACGCACGCGCGATGCGCCGACGCCGACATAGAGCTCGACGAAGTCCGAGCCCGAGATGGACAAAAACTGCACGCCCGCCTCGCCCGCAACTGCGCGCGCCATGAGCGTCTTGCCGGTGCCCGGAGGGCCGACAAGCAGCACGCCCTTGGGGATGCGCGCGCCCATCGCGGTATAGTTCTGCGGCCGCTTGAGGAAGTCCACGATCTCGGACAGCTCCTCTTTTTCCTCTTCCGCACCGGCGACATCGGCAAAGGTGACCTTCTTGAGGTTCTCCTCGCCGGTGCGCGTGTGCGCCTTGCCGAACTTGCCGACGCCCGGCGCACCGCCGCCGCCCGACTTGTTCATAAGCAGGTACCACACGCCGATAAACAGCACGACCGTGATCAGATACGGCAGGATGGACATCCACCACGGCGCCGTCCAGCCCTTGACGTAGTCGTACTCCGTCAGCACACCGCTGGCGGTCTGCGCATCAATGAGATCGCCCAGATCCTCGCGGAACCAGTTCGGGTTCGGCAGGGTCTTTTTGATGGTGGTGTTGCCGTCGCTGTCAGCCGAATAGAGGTTGAGCGTGAGCTCATCGCCCTCGAGACTGAAAGACTTGACCTTTTCCTCCCGGAACAGGGTCTCGATCTCGGAGTAGGTGTATTCCTTCTGCTCCACCGGGGTCGTCAGATAGAAAACGACGGCGAGAATGATCACGCCGATCAGCATATAGAACCCGATGCCTCTGGCACGGTTCTTGTCCGGTTTCAAATCAAATCACATCCTTTAGGAATCCGCATCGGGCTCAGTGGGAGTAGACCTCCGGCTTGAGCACGCCGATGAACGGGAGATTGCGGTATTTTTCCGCGTAGTCAAGGCCGTAGCCGACGACGAATGCATCCGGCACTTCAAAGCCGGCATACGTCGCGTGGATCGGCGCTTTGCGGCGCGCAGGTTTGTCCAGCAGCGTCGCAATGATGATCGACGCGGGACGGCGGACACTGAGATAGTCCGCAAGGTAGTGCAGCGTAACGCCGCTGTCGAGAATGTCCTCGACGAGGATGATGTCGCGTCCCTCGATGTCCTGGTTCAGATCCTTGTTGATCTTCACCGCACCGGTGGTCGTGGTCTGGTTTCCGTAGGACGATACGGCCATGAAATCGACCGAACACGGAATGGTCACGCTGCGCATCAGGTCCGCCATGAACACAAAGCAGCCCTTGAGCACGCCGACAAAAAGCGGCTCGCGGCCGTCAAAATCCTTCGAGATCCGGGCACCGAGCTCCGCCGTGCGCTTCTGGATATCTTCGGCGGACAGCAGAACGGACGCAATGTCATCTCTCATATCGCTCATAGTATTCTCCCCCATATGTTTGGATCTGTTCCATCCGGATGCAGACCATGGTTTGATCCGGCACCGCCGCCCATTGCTCGGCGACGCCGAAGCCGGCGATGGCCACCGGCACATCCGCCGCGCGGATGATCGGTACGCGCTCGCGCGCGTCCTGCGTCAGCCCCCGCTCTGCAAGCAGATCGCTCACGCGCTTGGTACAGCCGCGCCCTGCCAGACGGATCCGATCGCCCGGACGCCGCGGCGTAACAGATAGTTTATCATGGATAATCGCAGATTTAAAGACAAAAGTGGTGAACGCGCTGTGAATTTCACGAAACGGTTCCGGCATCCCCACCGTGAAGCGCATGCCGAGCTCCGGGATCTCCGTCGTCTGACCGGGGATGAGCGCATACGTCCCGAGCGGCGGCCGCCGCTGCGAGCCGAAAAAGAGCCGTCCCTGCTCGCGCGTCACGCGCAGGCCGGGCATGTCGGCATAGCCGAGTCCTTCCCCACCGCACAGCTGCTCGAGCGCCAGCAGATGCCGCCGTGAGAGCTCGCGTCCGGCCGCCTGCTGCAGCACGCGCACGCGCACCGGGCGCGGCAGCGCCAGCAGCTCTGCCGTCGGGATGCCCTCCGCCGGCGTCTGCCCAGCGAGAAACTCCGCCGCCAGACCGCCGAGAAACCGCTCATCTTCGCGCAAAAGCGCCGCCGTATCGGCCGCGTGCTGCACGAAGGCCGCGTTCACACTCTCGAGCGCCGGCACGGCATGGTGCCGGACGCGGTTGCGGGCGTAAGCGTCCGATGCGTTCGTGCTGTCTTCCACATGCGCGATGCCATGCGCCGCCAGATACGCCTCCGCTTCCGCGCGCGTCGTGTCCAGCATCGGGCGCAGGAGCTTGCCGCGCTGCGGCGGGATACCGGTCAGGCCGCGCAGACCGCAGCCGCGCGCGAGGTTGAGCAGCAGCGTCTCGGCGTTGTCATCCGCCGTGTGCGCCGTTGCGATCCAGTCATAACCGTGTGCAGCCGCGCAGTCGGTCAAAAACGCATAGCGCAATTGCCGCGCAGCGCCCTCCGTGCCCATGCCGCGCACGGACGCAACGTCGCCGCGCCCGGCGTAAAACGGTACACCCAAATGTGCACACTGCGTGCGCACGAACGCCTCGTCGCGGTCGCTCTCTGCGCCGCGCAGGCCATGGTTGAAGTGCGCACAGCCGACCGTAAAGCCGCGCTGCGCCGCCAGCTCCGTCATCCGGTGCAGGAGGTACATGGAGTCCACCCCGCCGGACACGGCACATAGCACGCGCGCACCGGGCGTAATCGCATCAATAGTCATCGTCGTCGTACTTCTTCTCAATAGCCGCAAACGTCGTGTATTCGGGCAGCCACATCAGCTCGAGCGTGCCGGTCTCGCCGTGGCGGTTTTTGAGGATGATCGCCTCGGCCAGGTTCGGGTTTTCGCACTCTTTGTTGTAATACCCGTCGCGGTAGAGCGCGAGCACGATGTCCGCGTCCTGCTCGATGGCACCGGATTCACGCAGGTCCGAGAGCATCGGGCGCTTATTCTGGCGCGCTTCATTGGCACGCGAGAGCTGTGACAGGCAGATGACCGGAACGTTGAGCTCCTTGGCCATGATCTTGAGCATACGGCTCATGTCGGAGACCGCCTGCGTGCGGCTCTCGTTCGACCAGCCGTGGCCGCTGCCGGCCGACTGCATGAGCTGCAGGTAGTCGATGACGACGAGGCCGAGATTCGGGATGCGGCGGCACTGGGCGTTCATGTCCGCAACGGAAAGCGACGGATTGTCGTCGATGCGGATATCGGTCGCGCTGATGGTCGTGGCCGCAGCGCCGACGCGCCGCCACTCGTCCGCCGAGAGCTTGCCGGTCAGCAGCTTCTGGCTGTCGACCAGACCCTCACCCGCGAGCAGACGGGTCGTGAGCTGCTCGCGCGCCATTTCGAGCGAGAACACCGCGACCGTCTTGCCGGACGTCTTGCCGACGTGCAGCGCGATATTGAGCGCAAGGCTCGTCTTGCCCATGCCGGGGCGCGCGGCGATGAGGATCAGCTCGCCCGCGTTCAGGCCGAGGATCGTCTGGTCCAGATCCGGCAGACCGGTCGCCAGACCGGGGATGCCGCCGCCGCTGCTCGCCGCCTCGGAGAGGTTTGCGTACACGCGCTGGATGACCATGCTGATCGGCTGCAGGCCGCCGACATTGCGTCCCTGCCGCAGCGCATAGATCTTGCGCTCGGCCGCCTCGAGCATGGCGTCCGCACCGCCCGATCCTTCAAAGATCATGGTGTTGATCTCATCGGCCGCGGTGTGCAGGTTGCGCAGCAGTGCCTGATCGCGCACGATGGCCGCGTACTTGAGCACGTTTGCCGCTGTGGGCGTGACCTGCATGACCTCCATGAGATACTGCTGGGTCGTATCCTTAAACACGCCGCGCACCTTCATCTGCTCGAGCACCGTGACCGCGTCTACGCTCTGCCCGTAGGAGAACATGGCAAAGATGGTGTCAAAAATATCGCGGTTGGCCTGAATATAAAATTCGTCGGACTTGACCTTCTCGATCACATCCGGGATGCAGCTCGGGTCGATGAGCATCGCGCCGATGACTGCCTGCTCCGCCGGAGCGGAATGGGGCGCCTGTCTGCCAAGCAGCTCCTCCATGACGGGTCCCTCCATCGCCTGCGCGCGGTTTATTTGTCTTCGATGACCAGCACGTGGATCGTGCCGGTGACTTCATAGCCGAGTTTGCACTTGACTTCATATGCGCCGAAGCTCTTGATGGGCTCGGCCTGCACGATCTTCTGCTTTTCGATGGTAAGCGCAAACTGCTCGTGCAGTGCGTCGCTGATCTCCTTCGAGGTGACAGAGCCGAAGAGCTTGCCGTTGCTGCCGGCCTTCGCCGCGATCTTCACCTGGATCGCGCCAAGCTTCTTGGCGTTTTCCTCCGCCTCTGCCTTTTCGCGGGCGATCTGCGCGGCCTTGGCCTTCTCCTTGAGGCGGAAGGCGTTGAGATTGTCGGCCGTCGCCTCCGTTGCGAGCTTGCGCGGCAGGAGGTAGTTGCGGGCATAGCCGTCGGAAACTTCCTTGAGCTCGCCCTTTTTACCCTGACCCTTTACGTCTGCGTTCAAAATCACTTTCATAGCAAGATACTCCTTTGCTTAATTTTCCAGATTATCGTCGATCGCCGCGCGTGCCATCTGCACCGCCTGCGCGACCGACACGTCGTGCAGCTGCACAGCCGCCGACGAGCGGCTGCCGCCGCCGCCGAGCGCCTCCATGACAAGCTGCACATTCAATTCACCGATCGAGCGTGCGGAGATGAACACATCCCCGTTACCCATCGGGTAAATGACCAGTGACGCCGTGACTCCCGCGATGTTGAGCAGCTCGTCCGCAGCCTGCGCCGCGACGATGCGCTCCTGCGGCTCGGTAGGCGCGGCAATGGCGATGTCCGCGCGGTAAATGGACGCCGTCTGCAGGATCTTATAGCGGGCGACCGTGTGCTCCATATCCGTCTGCAGGAGCTTTTTCACCTCGGAGGTGTCCGCTCCGGCGCGGCGCAGGAATGCCGCCGCCTCAAACGTGCGCTCGCCGGTGCGCACGGTGAAGTCCTTTGTGTCGAGCATGATGCCCGAGAGCATGGCCTCCGCCTCCACGTGCAGGATGTCCGGCTGCTCGACCAGCTCCTCCAGAAGCTCCGCCATCAGCTCACACGCCGACGACGCATACGGCTCGTGGAAGCTCATGGTCGCGTTGGAGATATAGTTCGCCGCGCGCCGGTGGTGGTCGATGACCGCCACGCGGGTGCAGGCCTCGAGCAGGCTCGCATTTTCCACCTGATCGGGCCGGTTGGTGTCCACCACGACGAGCAGCGTGCGGCTGTCGGCGTGCAGGAACGCCTCCTGCGGCGACAGGAAGGCCTTGCTGTATTCCGGCGCGCTGAGCATCCGGTCGCGGAGCTGGCCGGCCGCCGTCTTGTTGGCATCCATGACGATGCGGCAGGGCGTGCCGAATTTGCGCGCGATGCAGCACACGCCGGCAGCAGCACCGAGCGTGTCCAGATCGGAAAATCTGTGCCCCATGACGTAGACCTTGGACGAGTCCTGAATGAGCTGACTGAGGGCGTTTGCCATGACGCGGGATTTGACCTTCGTGCGCCGCTCGACCTCGCCGCCGCGGCCGCCGAAGAACTCAAACGTGACGCGGTTTTTCACAACGGCCTGATCGCCGCCGCGCGAGAGTGCCATCTCGGTGCCGAGGATGGCAAAGTTGTAGTTTTCATCAAGGCTCTCCCCGTCGCGGCCGACGCCGACGCTGACCGTGGCGCGGATGCCGCTGGGGCTGGTCACGCTGTGGACGATATCGAGCAGGGACGCAAACTTGTTCTCACGCAGCTCGTCAAGGTGCCGCTCCTCGAACACGTACAGGTACCGGTCGCGGTCATAGCGGCGGAAGAAGCCGCCCTTGCCCTCGCACCACTGCAGGAGCTTATCCTCAATGGCGTCGCGCAGCTCGTTGCGCTTGCGGTCGGTCAGACCGCGGATGAGCTCGTCATAGTTATCAATAACGATCACGGCGATGATCGGGCGCGAGGCGTAATACTCCAGCCGGATCTTCTCATAGTCCGTCACGTCGACCCAGTAGGTGATGCCCATGTAGCTCGCGGCGTCGTCCGGGTTCGTGCGCACGAGGTTGCCGTGGATCTGGTACTTGCGCCCCTGATACTCCAGCAGCTCGGGACACTGGGTGTTTCCCTCGAGCAGCCAGCGGCCGGAAAACTCCGGGATCACGTCCGTGATGCGCATATCGACCGACGGCTTGTGCCGGCCGCAGATATCAAAAAAGTTCTGATTGGCCCAGATGACCTGAGAGTCCGCCGGGCGAAAGACCGCCATCGGCAGCGGAAAATTCTGCAGGGTATTATTTCGCGCAGACTCCGTATCATAGGTGACAGATTCGATATACCGCTCGAGCGTGCGGCGCTTGCGCGCGCGCATAATGACCGAATAGATAATGAGCAGCAGAATGATGACGCCCTCACCGATCGACAGCCAGAGCCGGTCGGAGAAGAAGAACGTGAGCACTGCAAACACGATCAGAAACAGCAGAAACATCCGTGAATTGGGCATCAGCGCACGCTGCAGCTTGGATTCATTGGGTACATTGCCGGTTTTGGGATCCCGCATCGTCATACCTCCTTGCACCCCGTGGGCAAAACCTATTGCCCCCATAATAATCAATGATTATATCATCTTTCCCGAACGTTGACAATACACTTTCCCACCGAAGATTTGTGAAAGGAGCGTGCGCATGAAGGCAATTTTGCTGGCCGGCGGTCAGGGCCGGCGGCTGCGCAGCATCACGGGCAAGCTGCCGAAGCCCATGGTACCGCTCGTCGGCGTGCCGGTGCTCGACCGGCTGCTCGAGCTGCTGCGGCGCAACGGCTTCACGGACGTGTGCGCAACGCTGTGTTACCGGCCGGATGCCATTCAGGAGCACTGCGGCGACGGCAGCAGCTACGGCGTGCACCTGCGCTACCGCATCGAGACCGAGCCGCGCGGAACGGCGGGCGCCGTGCGCGCGTGCAGCGACTTTTACGGCCGGGATGATTTTCTCGTCATCAGCGGCGACGCGGCGTGCAGCTTTGACCTGCTGCAGCTCTACCGGCAGCACCAAAGCTCCGGCGCCGCTGTGACGGTCGCGCTCTACCCGGACGCAGAGCCGCTGCAATACGGGCTCGTTTTGCAGGACCGGGAGGGCTACGTGCGCCACTTCATCGAAAAACCGGACTGGCCGCACGTTGTGACCGATCTCGTCAACACCGGCATCTATATCGTCTCCCCGCGGGCGATGACCTATGTGCCGGAGGACACGCCGTTCGATTTTGCCAACGACCTCTTCCCGCTGCTGCTCGCGGCGGACGAGCCGATCCTCGGCGTGCCGATGGACGGCTACTGGTGCGACATCGGCACGCCGCGCGCCTACTACCGGTGCTGTCTGGATGTGCTCGGCGGGCGGCTGAGTCCGACACCGCAGGAAGCCCCGGAATCACCGGACGCCCCCGCGCAATGCACAGACCCGCTCCGGCGCAGTGTCCCCTGCCGCGACCGCGCGCACCGGATGCGCACCCTGTCGGAGGCGATGATGGAGGCCGGCGCCGACTTCACCAACGGTCTGCATGTGCGCGACGGCAGCTGGGAGCTGACCGTCCGGCCGGATGCGGAAACCTCCGCCCTGCAGGTGGAGGCAAACACTCCGGACGCCGCCGCAGAGACCGCGCGGCTGCTCGAACTGATGGAGCAGCACGGGCAATAAAGACGCAAAAACCGCCGCATCGTTGGATGCGGCGGTTTTGGAGACTGTCAAAAAGTATTACTTTTTGACAAAGGGGGGTTGCGGCCTGACCGCAGCGCACGCGCCGTCCGCCCAAGGAGGACGGCGCGCACGTTTGCAGGCCGAGAAGTATTTTCTTCGCCGCGCATGTCGCCGAAGAAAATGATTGGACTTTCTTTCGCCGCACCGGCGGCGAAACTCTACGAGGTTTTTTTGCAAGCTGAAAAACCGCCGCATCGTTGGATGCGGCGGTTTTGTGGTGCGTTATTGCTTATAATGGTGTGCGTCCTCGAGGACCATTTCCTTGACCTTCATCAGGCGCACCTTGGTCGAACTTTCGTTCTCGTCCAGCTTCATGGAGATGTAACGAATGTTCTGCTCCAGCTCCGGGATCATCACGTATTCGAGCGCGTTGACGCGGCGGCGGGTCTTTTCGATCTCCTGCGCGAGCATCTGCGTGGTCTTTTCGACCTGCGCAAGCTCCAGCATATCCTTAAACACCTCCGCCAGCTTCTCGAGCGCATCGTCCAGCTCGCCGGACGTCTGCGCGAAGCCGTACGGGAAGATCTCGGACGGGTCGCTGTTGCGGGTCTGGAAATCGTAGACCGGCACGTTCACGCTCATGATGTTCTGATAGGTCATGCCCAACTCGACGCTCTGCCGCGGGTAGAGCAGCGACTGCTCGAGCATTTCCGGGGACATGATCGCGGACGCGACCGACAGAGAGCCGAACGCCTCCGTGAGTTCCTGCTCGACCTTTGCACGCAGCTGTTTGTTCAGGCGCACGTTGTCGAGGAACTGACGCATCAGCTCGTCACGCTTATCCTTGAGGAGCTTATGACCCCTGCGAGCAGTCTTCAACCGGCCCTTGAGCTGGTTGAGCACCATTCTTGTCGGGGTAATCGCTGTGTTTGCCATCAAATCACCTCACTTGGTAAGTCTGCGGGACGGGTGCGATCAGGTCTCGGGCATATACTTTTCAATCAGCTCGGGCTTGATACGCTTGAGCTCGGTGCGCGGCAGCAGGCTCAGCAGCTCCCAGCCGAGGTTAAGGGTGTCCTCAATGGTACGGTTGGTGTTGTTGCCCTGATTGACGTAGCGCTGCTCAAACGCGTCGGCGAACTTCGCAAACTGCTTGTCGTCGTCCGACAGCGCCGCCTCGCCGAGGATGGTCATGAGCTCCTTGGCGTCCTTGCCGCGGGCATAGGCCGCAAACAGCTGGTTCATCGTGCCGGAGTGGTCCTCACGGGTCTTGCCCTCGCCGATGCCCTTATCCTTCAGACGCGACAGGCTGGGCAGCACGTCCACGGGCGGGATGATGCCCTTGCGGTACAGGTCACGGGAGAGGATGATCTGACCCTCGGTGATGTAACCGGTCAGGTCAGGGATCGGGTGGGTCTTGTCGTCCTCGGGCATGGTCAGGATCGGAATCATGGTGATCGAGCCGGACTTGCCGATGCGGCGGCCTGCGCGCTCGTAGAGCGTGGCAAGGTCGGTGTACAGGTAGCCGGGATAGCCGCGGCGGCCGGGGACTTCCTTCTTGGCCGCAGAGACCTCACGCAGCGCCTCGGCATAGTTGGTGATATCGGTCAGGATGACCAGCACCTGCATATCCTTCTCGAACGCCAGATACTCGGCCGCGGTCAGTGCCATACGCGGGGTGGCGATACGCTCGACGGCGGGGTCGTTGGCGAGGTTCGAGAACACGACCGTGCGGTCGATGGCGCCGGTGCGGCGGAACTCCTGAATGAAGTACTCAGACTCCTCGAACGTGATGCCGATGGCGGCAAAGACGACGGCGAAGTTCTCGTTGTCGCCCAGCACCTTCGCCTGACGCGCGATCTGCGCGGCGAGGGCAGCGTGCGGCAGGCCGGAGGCCGAGAAGATCGGCAGCTTCTGGCCGCGGACGAGGGTGTTCAGGCCGTCGATGGTGGACACGCCGGTCTGAATGAACTCTGCCGGGTAGGCGCGGGCTGCCGGGTTCATCGGCAGACCGTTGATGTCGCGGTGCTCCTCGGCGAGGATCGCCGGACCGCCGTCGATGGGCTCGCCCATGCCGTTGAAGACGCGGCCGAGCATATCCTCGCTCACGCCCAGCTGCAGCGGGTGGCCGAGAAAGCGCACCTTCGACTGCGCGAGGTTGATGCCCTGCGCGCTCTCAAAGAGCTGCACGACCGCGTGATCGTCCTCGACCTCGAGGACCTTGCAGCGGCGGACTTCACCGTTCGGGAGCTCGATCTCGGCCAGCTCGTCGTAGGTCACGCCTTCGACATTCTTGACGATCATCAGAGGGCTGGCGATCTCCTGAATGGTCTTGTATTCTCTAATCACTGCTCCTCACCTCCGGCGATAATCTCTTTGATCTGTGCAGTCATATCCGCCGCGATCTTGGCATAGACCTGCTCGTACTCGTCGCTCGGCACGCTCTTGGCGCGGCCGATATCGACGCGGGCGGGAATGGCAAAGAGCTTGTGCATCGGCGCGTTCTTCTCGAGCGCGTCACGGCACTCGGCGTCATAGTGCAGGATGAGGCCGAGCAGCAGATACTGACGGCGGTACTCGGAGTAGCTGTCGATGTCGACGAAGGCGTTCTGCTGCAGGAAGTCCTCGCGGATCATCTTGGCCGTCTCCATCGTCAGGCGGTCGGCCGGGGACAGCGCGTCCTGACCGACGAGGCGGACGATCTCCTGCAGCTCGGATTCCTGCTGCAGGATGCTCATGGCCTTGTCGCGGTTGGCCATATATTCCTCGCCGAACGTGGCCTCATACCACGGCTTGAGCGAGTCGACATACAGCGAGTAGGACGTCAGCCAGTTGATGGCCGGGAAGTGGCGGGCATAGGCAAGACTCGAGTCAAGCGCCCAGAACACCTTAACGATGCGCATGGTCGCCTGCGAGACAGGCTCGGAAATGTCGCCGCCCGGAGGCGAGACGGCGCCGATGGCGGTGACGGAACCGCGGCGGTCGGCATCGCTGCCGATGCAGCGGATGCAGCCGGCGCGCTCGTAGAACTGCGCGATGCGGGATGCGAGGTAGGCCGGGTAGCCTTCTTCGCCGGGCATCTCCTCCAGACGGCCGGACATCTCACGCAGCGCCTCGGCCCAGCGGGAGGTGGAGTCAGCCAGAACGGCGACGTCATAGCCCATGTCGCGGAAATACTCCGCGATGGTGATGCCGGTGTAGATGGACGCCTCACGCGCAGCCACCGGCATATCGGAGGTGTTGGCGATGAGCACGGTGCGCTTCATGAGCGGCTCGCCGTTGCGCGGGTCGGTCAGCTCCGGGAACTCCATGAGAACGTCGGTCATCTCGTTGCCGCGTTCGCCGCAGCCGATGTAGACGACGACGTCCACGTCCGACCACTTGGCGAGCTGATGCTGCACGACGGTCTTGCCGCTGCCGAACGGGCCGGGCACGGCTGCCGTGCCGCCCTTGGCGATCGGGAAGAGCGTGTCGATGATACGCTGACCGCTGTTCATGGGCTTGTTCGGGGCAAACTTCTGCGCATAGGGGCGCGCGATACGCACCGGCCAGCGCTGGATCATGTTCAGCTCATGATCGACGCCGGCAGCGTCGGTGAGCACGGCGACGGTCTGGTCGACCGTGAAGTCACCGCCGGTGATACTCTTGATCGTGCCCGCCATCTGCGGGGGGATCATGATCTTGTGCAGGATTGCCGTCGTCTCCTGGACGGTACCGATCACGTCGCCGCCGGAAACGGCGGTGCCGGGCTGCACGACGGGATCAAAGTGCCACACGCGCTCGCGGTTGAGCGCGGGTACCTCGATGCCGCGGGTGATGTTCGAACCGGTCAGGTCGCGGATCTCGGGCAGCGGGCGCTGGATACCGTCATAGATATTCTCCAGCATACCGGGGCCAAGCTCCACGGACAGCGGCATACCGGTCGTCTCGACTTTCGCACCGGGACCGAGACCGGAGGTCTCCTCATAGACCTGGATGGACGCGCTGTCGCCGGTCATATTCAGGATCTCGCCGATCAGGCGCTGCTCGCCGACACGCACAACGTCAGAGACGTTGGCATCGGCAAGACCGTTGGCCACGACCAGCGGACCGGAAACTTTTGTGATAGTTCCGCTCAATTTCATTCTTCCTTTCCTTAAAGGATATCGGAGCCAACCGCTCGCTCGACCGCCGCCTTGAGTGCGGTCTGGCCGAGGCCGAGGGGGCCTTCCCTGCCGGGGATCAGGATGATGGCCGGCTTGGGAACATCTTTGAATTTGTCGATCTCGTGCTGAAGCTCCTGCGCCAGATTTTCTTCCACATAGATGATGGCGTAGTCCTCAGAGTCCTTGGTCAGGCGGCGCAGCGTCTCGCGCGCCTCCTCGGTGTTGGCGACCGGGCAGGCCTCGAGACCGAGCGCCTTGAAGCCCATGACGGTCTCCGCACCGCCGACAACTGCAATTTTAAGCATAAGTCTCACGCAGCCTTTCCCGGATGACCGCGGGCTGAAGCCCGGCGAGTCTGCCCGTCAGGATCATTCTGGCGGCCGTCGTCTCGTTTTCCATGGCGGCGAGATACGCCGACACGTGCGCCGCGCCGAAGCTGCGCAGCTTGGCCGCGCGGATGTAGTCCATGAGCGCGTTGTCGCACAGCAGCTCAAACGCCGTCAGCGCGCCGCCGCTCATGGCGGCCGCACCGGCAGACGCCGCATTGCTCAGCCACGTGTTGGCATAGAGCGCCGTGAGCGCCTCGGCCGACTCAAACGCCGCAAGCACGCGGTCCGTGCCGATCGTGCCGCCGGAGACGAGCGCATTCCTGAGAAAGTCCGCATCTTTGGCCATGCGGCGCGTGCGCACGGCGGCGCGCAGGTTCGCACCGTCGATCTGCAGCTGCACATAGCCCTTGGCAAAGCCGCCGTCACTCAGACCGTCGCAGAGCGCGAGCATCTGCGCGAAATACGCGCGGTCAAGCGCAAAGTCCGCCGCCTGCGGATTGGCCGTGCGCGCGAGGATCGCAGCGGCATCGACCATGGCCTGTGCCAGAACGGGCGGGATGTCGCGGTAGTCCTCTTCATAGAACGCGGCGTGCAGCTTCTGCGGCGGCACCGTGCCGCGCTGCGACATAATCGCGCCGCAGTCCGTGCCCATGGCCTGCGCCTTGATGAGCGCCTTGGCGTTGTGGTAGTCGTACTTGAGGCGGAACAGCTGCACGAGCTGCGCCTCCGGGACCATGCCCTCGACCTCGTCGAACAGCGCCGCGATGTGCGCCTCGAGCGCAGCTCCGGCGTCCTTCGCACTCAGACCGCTCAGGTCGCCGTAGCCGCATTCCTCAAGGATCTTGGCCGCCTCCTCGTTCGTGGGCGCATCGATCATGCGCTCCATACGCTCAGCGGAAAGCATCTTGGTCTCGCGGGCTGCCAGCATTGCCGTAATCGCAAGGTAGTTCGTATCTTTTACTTTAGACAATTCCGTTCCTCCTTCATGCGGCGCAGAGCCCTGCGCCCCATATAGGATAATTCATTTCCCCGCGCAGGGCGGGGCAGGTCATGCGCCGAACAAGACCTCGGCGACCTGAGCAGCCAGATCACTGCGGCAGAGCTCTGCGATCGTCTCCACCGCGCAGTTGACCTCGATGTCTCCCTGCTGGAGCACAAAACCGGCGCGCAGGTCGCGCGTTGCGGGGCTCACGGTGAGCCGCGCCTGCTTGCCCTGCTGTGCGAGCAGCGCGTTTGCAGCGTCCGCGACCGCCTGACCGCACGCGGCCTGATCCTTGGCGTTGAACACCAAGGCCTCGGTGCCGGTCGTCGCAGCCTGCGCCGCAAGCTTGGCAAGATAGGCCACGTAGTCCGCCTGCGGCATGGTGCAGATGCGCTCGAGCGCGGCGGCAAACGCCGCGTCGACCATCTCCTGCTTGAGAGCAAGAATGCTCTTTCTGGCTTCCATTTCCGCCAGACGTCCCATGCGCTGCACGCGATCCTCGCAGGTCTTTACACCGTCGCGCACGCGCGCCCAATACTGGTCTTGCGCCTGCTTGTCATAGCCGGCGCGGATCTCGGCGCACTTGGCCTCGGCGTCGGCCGTGATGGCACTCGCCTGCTCCCGTGCGTCCGCCTCGATGCGGCCGGTGATTTTTTCAATACCATTCATAGATCTTCGTTCCCTTCTGTCGGAAGAGGATTTTGGATTACTTCAAGCCGTTGAGCATCAGGAACGACGCCAGCAGGCAGAGGATGGCGTAGAACTCGACCGTGATGCAGAAGATCATGCCCTTGGACCAGTCGTCCGGCTTCTTGGCCAGAATGTTCAGGGACGCGGCCGCAACCTTGCCCTGCGCGATGGCGGAGATCAGACCGCCGAGCGCGATCGGCAGGCAGGCTGCGAAGTACTGCAGGCCCTGCGCAACGGTCAGAGGAGCGGCTGCGTTGGCGGCAAAGATCTGGCTCTGAGCAAGGAACCAGATGACGAAGCCGTACAGACCCTGCGTGCCGGGGATGACCTGCATGATCATCGCCTTACCGAACTTGCTGGGATCCTCCGAGACAAGACCTGCGCCGGCCTCACCGGCGATGCCGGTGCCCTTTGCAGAGCCGATGCACGCGAGAGCCGCTGCGAGCGCAGCGCCGAGAAGGCCGAGAGCCAGACCACCGATGGATTCGAGAAATGCCATTTTCAATTTCCTCCTTAAATATCTCTTGAGTACGAATGTTTAGAAATTATGATTTTCCACGTCGACATAGCGCGTGTTGATCTCCAGCGGGCTGAAGGGCTTGCCGCCGTCGACATAGAACTTACCGAAGAACTCCAGACACTGCAGACGCAGGTCGTGCACGAAGCAGCCGAGCAGGTTCAGACCGAAGTTCAGCGCGTGACCCACCAGGAAGATGAGGATAAAGACCAGCATCGACACGACGGTCACGCCGCCGCTCGACGGCATCGCGGCGAGGGTGTTGAACACCTGCGCGATGACGCTGCCGGCCAGCATCAGAGCCATGAGTCGGGAATACGAGAGAATGTCGCCGAACCAGCCGGTCAACCCATTGTAGAGCGCGCCGAACACGGCCGTGACCTTGCCGAAGCCCTTGGCTTCACGGCCGGAGCCGTAGATCAGCATCAGACCGCCGATGCACAGCACGACCGGGACACCGGCGATGTTGCCGATCTTGAGCACATACAGCGCGAGTCCAGCAAACAGGACCAGCCATGTGCCCTCGTTGAAGATCGTGTCGCCGACCTTGCCCTGACGGCACTCCATGACCATGTTCACGATCATGCCGGTCACGAGCTGGATAAAGCCGAGCACCATAGCGCCGATGAGGATCGTCGTCGTATCCTTAAGCGGGTCGAGCAGCGGGCTTGTCAGGATGCCGAGCTGGACATCGTGGCCGAACATCTTCACGATCGTCGGCACGGCGTTTCCGAAGAAGCCGCCCGTCACGATGCCGAGCAGGAACGTCGACACGCCGCAGGCGAGCAGCAGCTCGCAGAAATACTTGCTGCCGCGTTTGGGCTTCATCTTGCCGAGCGCGATGAGCGCCGCGAGCACCATCACGAGACCGTAGCCCATGTCCGCCATCATGATGCCGTAAAACAGGATGAAAAACGGCGCCATGAGCGGGTTCGGGTCCACCGTGCCGTAGGCCGGCAGACTGTACATGTTCGTGACCATGTTGAGCGGCTCTGTGAACTTGTTGTTCTTGAGCTTGACCGGCACCTCGGGATATTCATCCTCCGTGGGGTCGGCCAGATCCCATGCGCAGTCATACTTTGCGAGCACCGCCGTGAGCTTTTCCTCCTCCGGCGCCGTGAGCCAGCCGCGCATACACACGACGCTCTCCGTGCCGACCAGACGCTCCTCCGCCTCGGCGCGGCCGAGCCGGACGCTCGCGCGGTCAACGCAGAGCTTGAACGCATCGCGGTGCGGTGCAAAGGCGGCGATGTCCGCCTCCGCCTGCTCACGCTTGCGGATGGCATCCGCGATCTGCTGCTGCGCGGTGTCGATATTCTGCTTGGCCGTTCCCGGCGTGCCGCCGAGGTTTGCCAGCGTGAAGCCGAAGGTGCGCAGCGCAGCCAGCGCCTCCGTCAGCTCGTCCTTCATGCAGATGAGCAGCACATAGTGCTGTTCCCTGTCTGCGGAGATCTCATACATCTGCGACTCGGGCGCCGCTTCCTCCAGCGTCTCCTGCGCCTCGCCGAAGTCTGCCGCCGCCGGCAGCATACCCAGCGTAATGCGCGTCGTCGCGGTCGAGCCCATGCTCAGCGGCAGGTCAAGCGTCTCCCATGGGCGCAGCGCCTCGACGCTGCTGCGCAGCTTTGCCTCCTCGCCGTTATAGCGGCGCACGTCGGCCTCCAGCTCCTCGAGCTGTGCGACCGCGTCGAGCTCCTTGCGGTAGGCGCCGACATCCAGAAACTCGCGCTCCGTGACCTCCGGCCGGGAGCTGAGCAGCTTGGACTTGACCGGCGCATACTTATCCAGCAGCTTGAGCGCAGCGTTCAGGCGCGTCAGCTCACTGCGCGTCTCCGTCACGTTGCCGCTCTCCTGACGCAGGACCGCGGCAGCCTCTGCATCCGCCAAAAGCGCGTCCGGTTCCGAGACCTGCACGCAGCCGAGCAGCATCAGGTCGCGCAGCAGAGCATCTTTCTGCCCGCGAACGACCATGAGCCGCAGCTTTTTCATGTGTACAATGGCCATCAGCCGTTCACGATCCTTTCCACGATAAGTGATGCAGCGCGATCCAGATTGGTCTTGGCCTTGATGCGCATGGCCGCTTCCTTGTTCTTGGTCTCCGCAGCCAGCTTTTCCGCATCTGCCTTCGCCTTTTCATCTGATTTGGCCCGCAGCGTCTGCAGCTCGCGCTGCGCCTTGCCGACGGCGGCCTCGATCGCCGCTTTGCCCTCGGCCTGAGCCGCTTCCACTGCCGCTGCAGCGGCCGCCTGCGCGTCGGCTTGGATCTGCTTTGCACGGTTTTCCGCGTCACGGATCGTTGTTATCGCCTCAAATGACATCCCTACACCTCCCTACAATTCGAAGTAGTATTATGCCGCGCACGCTCGCGTTAGCGAACTGTATCTACATAATGTATGTATTCTACCCTATTCATACCCGTTTCGCAAGCGATATTGCCCAAAAATGTATGTCAATTTTCAAACACCCAAGTGTTAAAAAGCTGTTGATATTGCTAGCATTTTCACGTCATTGACGAAAATTTAACGTTTAATTTTTTGCATGATTTCTTCCGATGATACCGTTACGTTTTCCCGATAATGCACCCGCCAAAATAATTGGAAAAATGCAGTTATCATCATTTTAAATACTTTTTTACTTGCTATTATTTCGGAAATCACCTATAATGGTCTTACCAAAGTTAAAAAGTTTGAACTTTATTCGTATATTCGGAGGTATTTCCTATGGAGAGCAAACGCCGTCTCGGAGACCGCAAGGACGGTCGCCTGATCCATTCGCTCGCACCGTTTTACAAGTTCATGCCCTATATCATGCCCACGAAAAACGATGCCTGCAACCAGTTTGAGGACTGCATCGAGATCACGGATACCGACCGCTGGCTGCGTCAGAAGCGGCTCGAGGGCTACAAGGGGCTCGGCTACCTGCACCTGTTCATCGCGGCCTATGTGCGCATGGTCTCCATGCGTCCCGGCATCAACCGCTTTGTGGCCGGCCGCCGCATTTATGCGCGCAACAACATCGAGGTCGTGCTGACCGTGCGCCGCACCATTTCCACCACCTCGAACGAGACGACCATCAAGGCCGTCTTCGCCCCGACGGACACGATCTTTGATGTCTACCGCAAGATGAACGAGAAGATTGACGAGATCAAGTACGGCGGCGAGGACAACAACACCGAGCAGGTCGCGGGCGCGCTGCTGAAGCTGCCGCGCTTCCTGCTGCGCTTCGCCATCGGCTGCCTTCGCGTGATGGACTACTTCGGCATCATCCCGCAGAAGCTGCTCGACGCCAGCCCCTTCCACGGCTCGATGATCATCACCGACATGGGCTCGCTTGGCATCCCGCCGATCTATCACCACCTGTATAACTTCGGCACGCTGCCGATGTTCATCGCCTTCGGCGCCAAGCGCAAGGCGGTCGAGCTCGACCGCGAGGGCAAGGCGGTCGAGCGCAAGTACATCGACTTTATGGCCGTCATGGACGAGCGCGTGTGCGACGGGTACTATTACGCCTCGTCGTTCAAGTACATGAAGATGTTCATGCACAACCCCTCCCTGCTGGAAGTCCCGCCCGAGAACGTGGTCGAGGATCTGTTCTAAGCATCGATACAAATGGGGAAACCTCCTGCACCGCAGGAGGTTTTCCCATTTGTTCTGTGTTTGCGCTGCCGGGCGTCAGCGCCGCACGCGCAGCCGGACACAGCAGCAGCATGATGAGCATGATCAGGATCACAAAGCGGAGCTGTTTCACGCCGTCTCCCCCCTCGCTTTCGTTTGACAGCAGTATACACGCGCGCCGCGAAAAAAGCCGTCGTATCCTGCCGCTGACCGGAAAATGCGCGCAAAAGATCCCCCGGTGTGAGTCACCTCGCATCGGGGGATTTCTGCATATTAGTCGTTTCAGTCCACAGGCTGTGCCTGCACTGGTCTGGACTGTGTCAGCACATAGAACGACGCCACGAACTCCGTATCCTCCAGCTGCGCCTGCACCTGATCGTGCATGGCCGCGCCATCGCGCAGCCCGGACAGCGGCACGCCGAGCACCGACTCCATCTGCGCGCGGGTGAAGGTGTAGCTGCCGTCGGAAAACGCATAGCGCACCGCGCTGAGATTATCGATGAGCGCGAACGCCGCCGCGGAATCATACACGAGGTCGCGCCGCACCTTGGCCGCATCGAGCTCAGCGAGCGCCGCCTGATAGCGCACGCACAGCGACGCGTCGTCCTCGATCTCAAAGCGGGCGGGCACATCGCCGAGCGGCAGGTGGTAAAACAGGTTCACAGTATTGCTGCTATTGCCGACATAGGGACTGGCATACACGCGCACCGCCGCAAAATCATGCGTGCGCGCGTCCGACTGCGCCGCGCGCTGCTGCGCCTGCTGCCGCTCCTGCGCGGGCAAAAGCCAAAACAGCGCCGCTGCCGCCAGCGCAAGTCCGAGTGCCAGCAGCGACACGATCCAGATGTTTTTACGCTTCATCCGTCTCTCCCCTTTCACACTGCGCGATCAGAAGCGGAAATCTCCCGACCGCGATCGGAAACACGACCGTGCTCAGCGCGAGATAATACGGCGCCGCCATGACGCCGAGCGCATACGGCCCGTCGATGCGCACCGGGCGCGAAAACCAGACATTGCTCGAAAACAGCACCGCGCTCACGGCGGCAACGCACACTGCAAAGCACACGCCCCAGACAAGCCACACGGTGCGGCTCTGCCGGCGCAGCTGCACCGCGTCCACGGTCATCGTCACACACGATTCGCCCCGGAGGCTGCATAAATACCAAACGCCAAACACCACAGCCAGCACGAACGCCGCAAGACAGGAGATCTGCCCCCGCACAAGCAGCAGCGGGATCGTGAGCACCCAGAGGATCACGCTCGCCAGCAGCAGCGACTGCAGCCGCGCCGTGCGCCACTGCTGCGCGTTCACGCGCACGACCGTACCGAGCACCCCGTCGAGCGACGGCAGCTGCGCCTTAGCCGCGCGCACGGCCTCCGCCTCCGGCACGCCCTGCGCGATGAGATCATCCCGCCGCGCGGCCAGATTGCCGTAGATCTCCTCTTTCATCTCCCGGTTTTCCGCGGTATCCCCGCGGCGCGCAAAGAGCGCGTCTACATAAACTCTGAGTTCATCCATGTTCCTCGCCTCCGATCAGCACACAGTCAATGATGTCCCGCGCCGCGCGCCACTGCTCCACCGCGTCGTGCAGCAGCGCCGCGCCCGCCGGCGTAATGCGGTAATACTTCCGGCGCGCCCCCTGCGAGGCGTCGCCCCAATAGCTCTGCACACAGCCGTCGCGCTCGAGCCGCTTGAGACTCGTATAGAGCGACGGCTCTTTGAGCTCATAGCGCCCGCCGGTACGCTGCGTGATGGTCTTGATGATCTCGTACCCATAGCTGTCGTGCGCGCTGAGCACCCGCAGGAGCATCGCGTCGATGCTGCCGCGGATCAGATCGCTGCGAATGGTCGTCTCCGCCAAGGCCCTCGCCTCCTTTAAGTGCATTAAAACACAAATTACTATGCGTGTCAAGGTACTGTTTCAGAAACAAGGGCTATCCGTTTGGATAGCCCTGTGATTGGTTACGTCTCGTCGTCCTGATCCGTGCTGAACTCCGCCAGCGTCAGATCGGGGTTTTTCTGCTCCGCCCAGCGGATGCTCCACTCATTGTTGAAGATGAGCAGATTATGCCCGCGGAAGTCCTGCACCCACTTCGTGTCCGAGGCGAGGTTGAGTGCCGTAGGATCGGTGCCCTCGCTCGTGATCCAGCGGATGTAGGAATACGACAGGTCGCGGCGTCGGATGTCGATGTTGTACTCGTTCTTGAGCCGATACTCCAGCACCTCGAACTGCAGCACGCCGACCGCGCCGACGATGACCTCCTCCATGCCGCTGTTCGGCTCGTGGAAGATCTGGATGGCGCCCTCCTGCGCGATCTGGGTGACACCCTTGACAAACTGCTTGCGCTTCATGGTGTCCACCTGCGAGATGATGGAGAAATGCTCCGGCGCAAACGTCGGGATGCCCTCAAAGCGCACGCGCATCTTCGGGTCGCAGATCGTGTCGCCGATGGAGAAGATGCCCGGGTCGAACACGCCGATGATATCGCCGGCGTAGGCCTCGTTGATGATCGCGCGCTCCTGTGCCATGAGCTGCTGCGGCTGCGCGAGCTTGAGCGTCTTGCCGCCCTGCACGTGCAGGTACTCATGGTCGCGCTCAAATTTGCCCGAGCAGATGCGCATGAACGCGATGCGGTCGCGGTGGGCCTTATTCATGTTCGCCTGGATCTTGAACACGAATGCGGAAAAGCCCGGCTGGAACGGATCGACCGCACCGTCGGCCGTCATACGCGGCAGCGGCGGGATCGTCATGCGCAGGAAGTTTTCCAGAAACGGCTCAACGCCGAAGTTCGTCAGCGCAGAACCGAAGAACACCGGGCTGAGGCGGCCGGCGCGCACCTCGTCGAGGTCGAAGGAATAGCCCGCACCGTCGAGCAGCTCAATGTCCTCAGTGAGCTTTTCGCGCTGGCGCGATCCGATCAGCTCATCGAGCCGCTCGACATCCGTGAGCTCGCACTCGATGGGTCGGATCTTGTCCTGCCCGCGGTGCAGCTCCTGAAACGCGAGGATCTCGCGGCAGTCGCGGTCAAACACGCCCTTGAAGTCGTGTCCGCAGCCGATCGGCCAGTTGACGGGGTAAGTGCCGATGCCGAACTCGTTTTCGAGCTGCTCCATGAGCTCAAACGGGTCGCGGGCCTCACGGTCGAGCTTGTTGATGAACGTGAAGATCGGGATGTGGCGCATGGCGCAGATCTTGAAGAGCTTGCGCGTCTGCGGCTCGATGCCCTTGGCCGCGTCGATGACCATGACGGCGCTGTCGGCCGCCATGAGCGTGCGGTAGGTGTCCTCCGAGAAGTCCTGATGGCCCGGCGTGTCGAGGATGTTGATGCAATAGCCCTCATACTCAAACTGCATGACCGATGATGTGATGGAGATGCCGCGCTGCTTTTCAAGCTCCATCCAGTCCGAGACCGCGTGGCGCGCGGTCGCCTTGCCCTTGACCGAGCCGGCGAGCTGGATGGCCCCGCCGTACAGCAGCAGTTTTTCCGTGAGCGTCGTCTTGCCGGCGTCCGGGTGCGAGATGATCGCAAATGTCCGGCGGCGCTCGATTTCCTGTTTCAGATCCATAGTCCGCTCCTCTGTTGTTGTATGATCCAATATCAAAAATTATCAAACTTAGATAGTATACCCGATTTTTCCCGCGAGCGCAACAAAAACCTGCCGGTCAGGCCGTCTGCTCCCGCAGATAGAGTGTGAGCGTGGCAAGAAAGATGTCCTTGGCATCATACCGCGGCGTGAGCGGGGCGAGCTGCGTGAAGAAGTGCTCGCTGCCGAGCGAGGCACACAGCGCGTGCGCGTGCTCCAGCTCCGGCGTGTCCTCATCCTCCGCAAGGCGCATGGCCAGCTCCGGCAGCAGAAGCTTGAGATCGTACACCTCCCCGCGCGGGTAGGTATATGCCTCCAGTACACACTCCACGCCCGCGAGCGCGCAGTCCGTCAGGTCGCCGGGGCGGTCGCTGAGGATGCGGTCGGTCAGCGGCGTGTCGCTGCGGAAAAAGTCCAGCATGGAGTCCGGCGGCGTCAGCTCCCGGCGCAGCAGCCACAGTAGATAGTCGCGCGCGACGCCGTCAAGCAGCGTCTGTCCGTCGGGCTCGAACGTGTAGGTATGGCCGATATGGCTGCCGAGCACGCGCAGCGTGTCCGTGTAGCCGAGGGCGATGCTGTGCCGCATCGCGTCGGGGTCAAACTCCAGCAGCTTTCCCAGCGGCTCTGCCGGGGCGATGTAGGTCACGAGCGGGTGGTTTGCGTACTTTTTCTCCGGTGTCTCCGGCTTGAGGCCGATGGCGATGACGCGATCCGCACCGAGACGAAACGCCGTGCTGATGGGGAGGTTATCCGAATACGCGCCGTCGAGATAGTTCTGCCCGTCGATCTCGCACATCGGGAACATCGGAAAACACGCCGACGACGCGAGGATCCACTGCGGCAGGTAGCCGGGCGCGATGTCCTGCTTGCGCACCTCGACCGGCTGGAACGACGGGAAGCGCGCCGTCATGAGCCCGAAATCCACGGGCGAGGCGAAAAAGCGCTCCTCATCAAGGTATTTGTGCACGAGCGCGCGGTACGGCGAAATGTCCGCCGTGCGGCGGTTGAGATCCGCCCAGTCCTTGACGCGCGCGATGAGCTGCTCCGGGTGTTCGGCCAGCGCCGCAAGCTCATGCTTTTCGTGCGGCGTGGCATCGTCACGCTCGAGCATGATCTGCTCCTCCGTGATGTGCGTCCAGAGCTCCCACGCGCGGTCAAAATCGTCCTGCACCATCAGCGCCGCCGTGACCGAGCCGATGGACGTGCCCGTGACGATGTCAAACAGGACGCCGAGCTCCCGCATCGCCTTCCACGCGCCGACCTGATATGCGCCCTTCGTGCCGCCGCCGGCCAGCGCGATCGCCTGTTTCATGCACATCCCTCCCTGGTTTTTCTGGCCATATAGTTTACACGCATCTGCATCAAAAATCAATTCTTGCGCGCAAAAACACCGGAGGACAACCCGCCCTCCGGTGCGCTTTTTCACGCCCGCAGCAGGTCGCGGCGGGTCTTCCAGTCCGGCAGATAGCGCGCGATGAGCGCGTAAAACTCCGCGCCGTGGTTCATGTAGCGCAGGTGCGCCAGCTCGTGCACGACGACGTAGTCGATCGCCTCCGGAGGGTACTGCATCAGCCGCCACGAAAAGCAGATGTGCCCCTGCGAGCTGCAGCTGCCAAAGCGCGTGCGCGCGCCCGTGATGCGCACCCGCGTTGGGGAAAGGCCCATCCGCTCGGAATAATACGCCACACGCTGCGGCAGGCAGGCTTTCGCCCGCCGGATATATTCCTCCCGCTCGGCGTCCGTCGGCTCGGGATGCGCGGCGGCATGGGTCTCCTGCTTTGCCAGAGCGCGCGTGATCCAGTCGGTGTGCGCCGCGACAAAGCGGTCGATCACCGCTTGAGACGCCCGGTACGGCGCGCGCACGATCACGCGCCCGCCGCGCACCTCAAGCGCCAGCGTGCGCCGGCCGGAGCGAATGAGTTCATACGACTGCATGGCCTGCCCCCCTTTTCCGCAACAGCATACACCATCCGTGCCCCAATGGCAAGCTTGGCAGCCGCCGCACGATGTGCTATGATGGGGGCATCCATTCTTTGAGGTGATCGTATGTTCCGGATCGGCTGTCACATTTCCTCCGCCGGCGGGTATCTCGCCATGGCAAAGCGCGCCGAGGCGCTGGGCGCAAACACGTTCGCGTTCTTTACGCGCAATCCCCGCGGCGGCAGCGCCAAGCCCATTGAAGAGGCGGACATCGCGGCCTTTCACGCCGAATGTGCCCGCGCGGGCATCGACCGGCTGGTTGCGCACGCGCCCTACACGCTCAACCCCTGCGCGGCCAAGCCGCAGGTGGCGGAATTTGCGCGCATGGCCTTTTCCGACGACCTGCAGCGCATGGAGCACACGCCCGGTCAGTTTTACAATTTCCACCCCGGCAGCCACGTCGGGCAGGGCATCGACGCGGGCATTGAGAAGATCGCCGCGCTGCTAAACGTTGTGCTCTTCCCTGGCATGACCACGACCGTGCTGCTCGAGACCATGGCCGGCAAGGGCAGTGAGGTCGGCGGCCGCTTTGAGCAGCTGCGCGCCATCATCGACCGCGTGCAGCTGCGAGACCGCATCGGCGTCTGCCTCGACACGTGCCACGTCTGGGACGCGGGGTATGACATTGCCGGCGACCTTGACGGCGTGCTCGCGGAGTTTGACCGCGTGATCGGGCTCGGGCGTCTGCACGCCGTGCACCTCAACAACAGCCTCAACCCCTGCGGCAGCCACAAGGACCGGCACGCAAAGCTGCTCGACGGCTGCATCCCGCCGGAGGCGCTCGTGCGCGTCACGCAGCACCCGGCGCTGGCAGGGCTGCCGTTCATCCTTGAGACGCCGAACGATGGCGCCGGCTACGCGCAGGAGATCGCATGGCTGCGCGCAGCGCAAAAATGAGCGGTGCAAAGCGCTCACTGTCCTGATTATCGGACTCCATAGGTGATATGGTAGGTACAAAGGGAGAAACCAAACCACGATCACAACACGGGGAGGATACGATCATGACTTTGCGTACGTACATTGACCGCGCCATTCGCGACGGCGCCGACTTTGACGCCGTCATCAGCGGCTGCGATGTGCAGCAGACCTTCTGCTGGCAGCCGGGCATGTGCATCACCGACGCCTGCGAGGCGGAGTACCGGGCGCTGCTCGATGCCGAGGTGCGCGTGCTTGCCGCCGCACCGGGCGAGCGCTTTTCCATCATCGAGATCTGCACGGACAAGCTCTTTCTCGGCGATGCCTTTTCCCGGTGCACGGCGGGCTATTGCAGCCCGCGCGAGTACCGGCGGCTGTTTCGCGCCGGATGATCCGATTTAACGACCGCGCGGCCCCGGAGCAAAAACGCTCCGGGGCCGCGCATTTGCGGCGGGATGGCACTTGACTTCCGGCGCGGACAAGACTACAATACAGACCGAATTTCTAAAAGGGGTGCAAACTATGCTGCATCACTCGATCATCAAACCAAATCATATGCAGATCCCGTGGCACGACCCCATCCGGGATCAGAAGGAGCTGCCCGTCTCGCGCGCACCGCTGCCCATCCGCGCCGGTGTGGTCGGACGGGTCGGTCTGCTGCTGCTCTCGTGCGGCACGGGCGCGTGGCGCGTGCGCAGCTCGATGAACGAACTGTCCGAGGCACTCGGTCTCGTGTGCGCGGCCGACATCGGGCTCACGTCCATCGAATACACCTGCTCCGACGGGCAGGACAGCTTCTCCCAGACGCTGACGCTCACGGCGACCGGCGTCAACACCGCCAAGCTTGACCGGCTCGAGCGCTTTGTCAAGTGCTTTCCGATCGAGGGCGTGTACATGACCGCCGACGACCTGCACACCAGGCTCGACGAGATCGCGCAGACCGCCGGCAGCTACACGCCGCTGCAGCTCGGACTCGCGTCCGCGCTCGCGTGCGGCGCGTTCACGTTCCTGCTCGGCGGCGGACCGATCGAGATGCTGCTGGCCTTTCTCGGCGCAGGCGTCGGGCAATATGTGCGCGCGCGGCTGACGCAGCGGCATCTGACGCTGTTTGGCTGCATCGCGCTGCCCGTCGCGGCGGCGTGTCTGGTCTATGCGGCGCTGTTCCGCCTGGCGTCGCTGCTCTGGCCCATCGACGCGCAGCATCAGGCGGGCTATATCTGCGCAATGCTGTTTATCATACCGGGCTTCCCGTTCATCACGAGCGGCATCGACATGGCAAAGCAGGACATGCGCTCCGGGCTCGAGCGGCTGGCCTACGCGCTCATGATCGTCGTCGTGGCGACACTGACCGCGTGGGGCATGGCGCTGCTGCTGCGGCTGCAGCCGATGGATTTTCTGCCGCTGGGGCTGCCCGTCTGGGCGCGCATCCTGCTGCGGCTGGCGGCGAGCTTCTGCGGTGTGTTCGGCTTCTCGCTCATGTTCAACAGCCCCGTGAAGCTCGCGTGTGCCGCCGCCGTGATCGGCGCGCTGTCGAACACGCTGCGGCTCGAGCTCGTCAGTCTGGCCGGCTTCCCGCCGGCGGCCGCCGCGTTTTTCGGTGCGCTGACAGCGGGCCTGCTCGCCTCCCTGTATAAGCGGCGCTCGGGTTATCCGCGCATCACGATCACCGTGCCGTCGATCGTCATCATGGTGCCGGGGTTGTATTTCTACCGCGCCGTGTACGATCTGGGCACGATGAACCTCGGCGACAGCGCGTCGTGGCTCGCAGCGTCGCTGCTGATCGTCATCGCCCTGCCGCTGGGACTGATCTGCGCGCGCATCCTCACCGACGGCAGCTTCCGCCGCTGCACCTGAAAATAAGCAAAACCGAAAAAAGACCGTCAGCAGGCGGTCTTTTTCCTATACAACGGGTCACAGGCGTTTCGTATCGAGCGCACGGGCGGCATTGAGCACGCACAGCACCATCACGCCGACATCGGCAAAGATGGCGACCCACATGTTCGCAATGCCGAGCGCACCGAGCACAAGGCACACGGCCTTGACCGCCAGCGCAAAGACGATGTTCTGCCAGACGAGGCGCATGGTCTTGCGCGAGATGCGCATGGCCAGCGAGAGCTTGCGCGGATCGTCGTCCATGAGCACGATGTCCGCAGCCTCAATGGCGGCGTCCGAACCGATGCCGCCCATGGCGGCGCCGAGATCGGCGCGCGCAAGCACCGGTGCATCGTTGATGCCGTCGCCGACGAAGGCGAGGTATTTCCCGGGTGCGCCCTCGCCGAGCAGCCGCTCGACCTGTGTGACCTTATCCTCCGGCAGCAGCTCGCTGTGCACCTCCGCGATGCCGAGCTCCTGCGCCACGGCATCGGCCGTGCGCTTGCGGTCTCCGGTGAGCATGACGACGCGCACGCCGTCTGCACGCAGGCGGGCGATCGCCTCGCGCGCACCGCTCTTCGGCTCGTCGGAGATGACGATATAGCCGAGATACGCGCCATCGGCCGCGACGTGGATGACCGTGCCGCTCTCATCGACCGCAGGCGCGGTCAGGCCGAGGGTGGCCATCAGCTTCGCGTTGCCGGCGGCGACGGCGCGGCCGCCGACCTGCGCGGTCACACCGTGGCCGGCGAGCTCCCTGGCGTCCGTTGTGACCAGCGTCTCCGGCAGCTGTCCGGCTGCGCGGCGCAGGCTCTGGCTGACGGGGTGGTCGGAGAACCGCTCCGCTGCCGCTGCAAGCTGCAGCAGCGCCTGCTCGGACAGCTCCGGCTGCGCGGGGCGCACCGCCGTGACGGCGAACGTGCCGCGCGTGAGCGTGCCGGTCTTGTCAAAGACGACACGGTCCGTTTTGGCCAGCATCTCGAGATAGCTCGAGCCCTTGATGAGGATGCCGCGTGCAGACGCGCCGCCGATACCGCCGAAAAACGACAGCGGGATCGAGATCACGAGCGCGCACGGGCAGCTGATGACGAGAAACGTCAGCGCGCGGTAGATCCACTCGCCCCAGTCGGCCGGGATGCCCATGATGAGCCGCACGGCCGGCGGCAGGATCGCCAGCGCCAGCGCCGCGCCGCACACGGACGGCGTATAGACGCGGGCAAACTTCGTGATGAAGCGCTCGGTATGCGCCTTTTTGAGCGAGGAGTTTTCCACGAGCTCAAGAATGCGCGCGACCGTGGACTCGGCATACACCTTTTCCACGCGCAGACGCAGCACGCCCGACAAATTCACGCTGCCGCTGACGACACCGCTCCCCTCCGCGACATCCACGGGGGCGCTCTCGCCGGTCAGTGCGCTCATATTCAGCGCCGACGCGCCGCTGAGCACCGTGCCGTCGAGCGGGACGCGCTCGCCGGGCTTGACAACGATCGTGTCGCCGACGGCGACCTCCTCTGGCTTGACACGCACAATGCCGTCAGCAGTCTCTACGTACGCGAAATCCGGGCGGATGTCCATCAGGTCGCCGATGTTTTTCCGGCTGCGGCCGACGGCATAGCTCTCAAACAGCTCGCCGATCTGGTAAAACAGCATGACGGACACGGCCTCGGGATAGTCCCCGAGCACCATCGCGCCGATGGTAGCCACAGCCATGAGGAGGTTTTCGTCAAACGGCTGGCGGTTATAGATCCCCTTGCAGGCATCGATAAGCGTCTCGCCGCCGACGAGCAGATACGGGATGAGATACAGCGCGAGCCTTCCCCAGCCCGTGACCGGCACAAAGTGCAGCCCAATGAGCAGCACGGCCGCTGCTGCTATGAGCAGCAGCGACCTTTTCTGTTCGCGCGACATGAGATTCAGTCCTCAAAGCGGAAGTCCGGCTCGACCTTGCGCGCGGTCTTGAGGATCTCCGCCTTGGCCTCGGCTTCGTCCACGCCGGGGGCATATTCCACCAGCATCTTCTGCGCCATGTAGCTCACGGTCACTTCCCGGACGCACTTGAGCTTTGCCACGTTGCGCTCGATGATCGCCGCGCAGTTGGCGCAGTCTACTTCGATCTTATAAGTCTTTTCCATGATGATGTACGCTCCTTCATCTGTCGTTGGTCTCTATCGAAAACGATGGCCGGGCCATCATTTTTCCAGCACATGCTCCATGCCAAGGGCCAGCACGGACCGGACGTGGTCGTCGTCCAGAGAATAGAACACGGTCTTCCCCTCCCGACGGAAGCGGACAAGGTTCGACGCCTTCAAAATACGCAGCTGGTGGCTGACCGCCGACTGCGTCAGATTCAGCAGGCGCGCAATATCGCACACGCACAGCTCGCTCTCAAAGAGCACATAGAGGATCTTGATGCGCGTCGAATCACCGAAGACGCGAAACAGCTCCGACAGATCGTAGAGCGTCTCGTCGTCCGGCAGGGCCGCGAGCACCTGCGCCACCGCGTCCTCATGCACGTTGAGGTATTCGCACGTCGGTGCGCTGTCTTGTTTCGGTTCTGCCATGGGATCTCCTCGCTTTCGTTTGAACATATGAATGATTGTTCATGTGTTTATATAACCACTTCTCACATTGTTTGTCAATAGCATATTTGTGTTTTTTCCAAAAGAATTCCCGGATGTGTGTACATCCAGGAATGGGTCTCAGTTTTCTTCGGTTTTCGGGCTGCGGAAGGCGAAAAAGCGCTGGCCGAGGTAGTTGAGGCCGGTGAAGAACACCATGCCGGCAAGCAGGGCCACGTTGTCGCGCGTGCTCACCGAGGCGTTGGCAAGCAGGCGCAGACACAGCGGCTTGGCAGCGCCGTAAGCGATCAGGTAGCACACGGCGATGTTCGCCGCGAAGCGCACGACCTGTCCCACGCTGCGCTCGCGGCTGCGGAACGTGAAGTATTTGTTGAGGAAGAAGCTCAGAATACTTGTCAGCACGTAATTGGCCGCCGAGGCCACCCAGTACGAGCACCCGGCAATATTGTACAGGCCGAACATGATCGCCGTGCCGACGAGCGTGTTGATCACACCGACAAGCAGGAATTTCCACAGCTTTGCATCAAAGAGCGTGCGCAATCGCTTCAAAGCTCCGCCTCCCGGTCATCGAGCTCCGTCTCGATCCGGTAGCGGGGACGCGCCTTTGTCTCGAGATAGATCTTGCCGATATACTCCCCCACCACGCCGATGGCCAGCAGCTGCAGCCCGCCGATGGCCCAGATGGACACGGCAAGGCTCGACCAGCCGGCGACGGTATGGCCGGTAAAATAGCGCACGAGAAAATAGATAAGCATGGCAATGCTGACAAGGAACATCACAACGCCGATGCGCGTGATGAGCCGCAGCGGCGACACCGTCAGCGACGACACGCCCTCCCACGCGAACGACAGCATCTTGCGCAGCGGGTACTTGCTCTCGCCGGCAAAGCGCTTGCCGCGCTCGTAGTATACGACCGTGCTCGGATAGCCGACGAGCGGCACGAGCCCGCGCAGGAACAGGTTCACTTCTTTGTACTCCGCGAGCGCGTCGAGCGCGCGGCGGCTCATGAGCCGGTAGTCTGCGTGGTTATACACCACGTCCGCGCCGAGTGCGCGCAGCAGGCGGTAATAGCCCTGCGCGCTGACGCGCTTGAACGCAGAGTCCTGCTTACGGCTGGCGCGCACGCCATAGACGATGTCATTCCCGTCCCGAAAGGCCGCGAGCATGGCGTCGATGGCGTCAATGTCGTCCTGCAGGTCGGCGTCCATGGAGATGACGCAGTCGGCGCGATCGCGCAGCGTCATCAGTCCGCACAGCAGCGCGTTCTGGTGGCCGCGGTTGCGCGAGAGCCGGATGCCGGAAAAGACCGGGTCCTGCGTGTGCAGGTCGGAGATGATCTGCCACGTCTCGTCCCTCGAGCCGTCGTCGATCATGCAGATGCGGCTCAGCGGGCCGATCGTCCCGGCGGTGCGCAGGGCGGTGAATTTTTCGCGCAGGCGGCGCGCCGTCTCCGGCAGCACCGCCGCCTCATTATAGCAGGGGATCGCAAAATAGAGCGTCACGGGCATGGCCGTGCCTCCCTTCGTCATAGCATTCAGTCGATCGTGCCGCCGCCGAGAACCGTGTCCCCGTCGTAGAACACGACGGCCTGACCGCGCGTGATGGCGCGCTGCGGTGTCTCGAACGACACGTGCACCGTGTCCGCGCCCGTAACCGTGGCGGTGCAGGGCTGCTCCGGCTGCCGGTAGCGGATGCGCGCCGTCACGCGCAGCGGCTGCTGCGGCACGTCGCCGGAGATCCAGTTGCAGCCGCTCGCATCGAGCTCGGTCGAAAACAGGTCGGCATTGCGTCCGAGCACGACCTCGTTGTTCGGCACGTCGATGCCGCAGACGTACAGCGGCGCTTCGGCCGCGATGCCGAGCCCGCGGCGCTGTCCGATCGTATAGTGGATGATGCCGCGGTGCATGCCGAGCACGTTTCCGTGCGCGTCCACAAAGCGCCCGGGCTCGCTGTGCGCACCCGTCAGCCGCTCGACCGCGGCGGCATAATCGCCGTCCGGCACAAAGCAGATGTCCTGACTGTCGTGCTTGTGCGCGTTGCAGAAGCCGCGCGCCTCGGCGATGGCGCGCGCCTCGCTCTTGCGCAGACCGCCGAGCGGGAAGCGCGTGTGCGCAAGCTGCTCCTGCGTAAGCCACGCGAGCACATAGCTCTGGTCCTTTTCGGGGTCTGCCGCCTTTTTGAGCGTCCAGCGCCCGTCGGGAAGCTGCTCGATGCGGGCATAATGTCCGGTCGCCAGCACGTCGCACCCGAGCGCGCGGGCGCGCGATTCCAGCAGGCCGAATTTCAGGTAGCGGTTGCAGTCCAGACAGGGGTTCGGCGTCGCCCCGCGCTGATAGGCGGCGGCAAAGCGCGCCATGACCTGCTCACGAAACGCGTCTTTATAATTGAACACATAGTGCGGCATGCCCAGCGTGTAGGCCACGCGGCGGGCATCCTCCACATCGTCGAGCGCGCAGCAGGTGCTGCCCTGCGCCAGACCGGCGTCCTTATTTTCATACAGGCGCATGGTCGCGCCCATGCAGGCATACCCCGCCTGCTGCATCAGGTATGCCGCAACGCTCGAATCCACGCCGCCGCTCATGGCGATCATCGCCTGCGGTCGGCTCTCCAGCTCCGTCTGCATCCGTACACCTCGTTTCCTTTGGAATTCTATATAGTTTATACCGCGCAGCCCCGGCTTGTCAACGCAAAACACCCCGCCTGCGCACGGCAGGCGGGGTGCAGGAAGGCGCAGGCATCAGCACTGCGGGTCGTTCGGGATGTCGGTGAACGAGCCCTCGATCACGTGTGCCCCGCCCCGCGCGGCGATCAGCCGGTTATAAAAACCGGCGTTGGTGATGGCACGGTACGGGTCGAGCCAGATCGACACGGGCGCGAACATCGCGCTCAGCATCGCCCAGCCGAGAAAGCTCAGATCGAGCACGAACAGCTCCCACTTATGCCCGCTCATGAGCGCGCCGCTCTCGCGCAGGCACTGCCACGCGGACTTTTCCGGGTGATCGAGCAGCAGATACAGCGCCTGCCGGTAACGGTAGGCCGCCACAATGCCCGGCACGACCAGCAGCAGGCTCCACAGGAAGATCAGAAGCCCCTCCAGAATGCCGAGCCACAGCACGCGGAAAAAGAGGCCGAAGCCGTCAAAGAGGTTTCCGAACTCGGCCTTTTCGTCGCGGCTGATGTGCAGCGCGAAGATCACGAAGCCGACGCTGACCATATAGCTCATGATCCGCAGCGCGACGACGAGCGCGATCGCAAAGCCGGACACACTGTAGTGCTCAAGGAAGCTGAGGTACGCCTGCTCAACCGCCTCCGTGCCGAAGCGCGCGGCGTTTGTCAGCGCCGTGGCCAGACGATCCATGCCCATCAGGTACGACGTGAGCGTCGAGATGAGCATACCGAGGGCAAAAACGATCAAACCCGCGAGGATCGGGCTCGGCTGACAGCTGACGGTGCGGCGGCGCGCATCCGCCTTGAGCATAACGCGATTTGAATCCATGAATATCACAACTCCGTTCCCGGCACGGCCGGGTCTCTTTTTCTTTTTAGTATAGCAGATGCCGCCGGATTTGAACACCCGGACCGGTAAAAATTCACGTTTTCGACACACGTTGAGATTTTTTCGGGAAGTTGCGGAAAATACGCTTGACAATCCCCGCGCGAAATGCTATATTAAACAAGCTTTGATTCACAAAGCCCATGCGCGAGTGGTGGAATTGGCAGACTCGCTAGATTCAGGTTCTAGTGTCCACTCCGGACGTGCGGGTTCAAGTCCCGCCTCGCGCACCAAGACCCCGAGAGCTTCGGCTCCCGGGGTTTTTTGCTGCCGCCCGCCTTCCGCCGGCGCGAAAAAGCGCCATGCGGATGCAGGGCGCCTGATTACTCATCACTCTTTTTCTCGTAGCCTATGCCGTTATTGCATTCTTTAAGATTTCGTATGTTCGTGCGATAAATCCAGTCCGGTGTGCCATCCGGGAATGCATCGCAGGCGCATCTCCATCCGTCAATATTCTCTCGTTGGTGGACGCACCTGTCGCATGGATAATCTATATAAATCATTTTCTTTCCTCATCAGCAACTCTATCAGATAGTGCTTTCGCACCTTAAGCAGGCAAACACGCCCTGCATCCCCCGCCGCATCTGCGCGGCGTTCCCAAAACAAACAGCGGCGCTGGTCTCCGAAAAGAGACCGGCGCCGGTTTTTTTACGCGCCGAAGCACGTGAACATGATGACGAGATACGCGATATACAGTCCGCCGATGAAAAAGCCGACCCAGCGCTTGAATTTGCCCTGCACAAGCGCAGGGATGAGCGCACCCGCGCACACGACGAGGCACGCCGGAATATCCAGCAGCATGCCCTGCCGCTCGACCGGCAGCGGCTTGCCGAGGATGAGCGCGCACAGCGGCATAATGAGCGTGAGGTCCATGATGTTCGCGCCGATGATGTTGCCCACCGACAGCGAGGACTGCTTCTTGCGGATGGCCGTGATGGTCGTGACAAGCTCCGGCAGCGACGTGCCGATGGCGATCATGGTCGCGCCGATGATGGCATCCGGCACACCAAGCATCTGTGCGAGCGCGGTGCCGTTGTCGATCAGCAGCTGCGCACCGAGCACAATGGCCGCAGCGCCGAGCACAAACTTGCCGATATTGAGCGCGACCGTCCGGCCGTCCGTCTTGGGGCGGGCATCCTGCTCCGTGGCCTCAAGCGACTGCTCACGCCGCGCAGAGACAAGGCTCTCGGCAATAAAGCACACAAAAATGACAAGGATCAAAACGCTCTCAAGGATGGACAGCTGCCCGTCGCGCGTGAAGCCGAACAGAACCGCGATCGCCGCGAGCAGCAGCACCGCCTTGACCGCATACTGCCGCCGTGGCATGGTGCACTCCATGCAGATCAGCGACAGGCACATGATCAGGCCGGTATTGGCCGTCACCGAGCCGACGGCGTTGCCGATGGCGATGTCCGCATTGCCCTCCAGCGCGGAAAAGATGGACACAAGCATCTCCGGCATCGTCGTGGCAAAGCTCACAACGGTCGCGCCGATGATGAATTTGGGAATACCGGAAGCCTCGGCGATCCATGTGGCGGCATCGACAAACAGGTCGCCGCCCTTGATGATGCAGATCAGCCCCACCGCAAACAGCAGCAGGACAAGAAAGAGGGTACTGCCGGTAAAATCGAGGTTCATAACGCATTCTCCTTTGTGACCGCGCGCAAAAAAATGAGACTTCCCGCACGATCATAGTATATGATGTGCTAAAAGTCTCATTACCTATCATCATAGGCGCATGACCACCGGCGGCTGCCGGGAGATTGTTGACCATGCATTCGCAACTACTCCCTTTTAACGAGAAAGCATCTTAGCACACCGCGCAGGGCTTGTCAAGACGCGATCGTTCAGCGCACGAGCTTCATGAGCAGGCGCTCAAACTCGCCGAGCATACCCACGGAATCGGCAAAGAGGATGCTCTTTTCATACATCCGGCGGTAAGCGTCCACGTTCTCGTCCGTGCGCGCGGTGTAGATGATCGGGATCACAAGCAGTCCCCGGCGGCGCGCCGCCTGCACGGCCGTGCGCACGTCGTCGATCGCCTCCGCCTCGCTGAAATAGCCGGACGGCAGACCGTCGGAGAGCACCACGAGGATCTTGCGGCGCTCGGTGCGCTTGGCGAGATCGAGCGCGGCGGCGCGGATGGAATAGCCGTCCTTGTTGCCGTTTCCGGCGGCGATCTGGGTCATGGCGTCGATGCAGCGGCTGCCGATCTCTTTCTGGTCAAAATCCTTGATGACGCAGTGCTCCACAGCGTTCGTGCCGCCGTCAAAGGCGACGATCTTCGTATAGGCGATGCCCTTGAGCGCCTCCTCCAGGATCGCGGCCGTTGCCAGCGCCGTGAAGAGCTTGGACTGCCCGCCGCCGACGCCGGAGCCCATGCTGCCGCTGCGGTCGATGAGCAGGTAAAACGCCGTCTCGCGCTGCGACGGCGGCGCCTTGCGGCGAAACACGTCCTTGGCGTCGAGCGGGATCTTCCACAGCTCGCGCTGCGAGAGCGCACCGGTGCGCTGACCGGCACTGCGCTCACGCTGCTGACGCAGGAGCTTGTCAAGCCGGTGATGCAGCGCCTTGGCACGCTCGGAAAACGCCGGCGGCAGCCGACCGCCGGACGGCGTGATATACGTCTCGGTGAAGGTCAGACCGGTGTAGCGCGCGGCAAGCTCCTGCCGCTCGCCTGCGTCCAGGCGCGCGGCGTGCGGCGCGGCGACGCTCAGCTGCCGCTCAATCTCTCTCTCGCGTGTGAGCTCCTGCGCGGCGTTTGAGAGCATGGCGTCCAGCTCAGCCGCGCTGAGCGCAAAGCCGCGGTGCGCGCTCCAGCCCGTGCCAAGCACCTCGCGCAGGCTCTCCGGCCCGCCGGAGGCGGCCTTCTGCGCGGCGGAAACGCCGTCCGACGTGGTGGCGTTTGCTCCGCTCTGCCCGTGGTTTCCGCTGCGGCCGACGCTCGACGAGCGCCCGCGGTCCTCCCTGCCGTTCGTACCGGCAGAGCCGCTCGATTTGACCTCCTGACTCGCAAGGCTGCCGCTCATGTCGCCATGGCGCTCGGAATTATCCCCGCTGCCGCCGCCCGCACTGTCGCCCTTGTCCAGATCCGCATCCTCCCCGTCGGCGGAGGGGCCGCTGTGCGCCGCGTCCTGCGCCTCGCCTCGCAGGCGGAGGCTGCTGTCGCAGCCGTCACCGAGGGCTTCCGCGCGCTCGGCCTCACTGAAGGCGTAATCCACGCACTGCGATGCGATGCGCGCGCGGGCGTCATCATCCGCTGCGCGGCACAGGCGCGCAAGCTCCGGCGCGAGCGCCGTGAGCATTTGGCGGCAATGCTGCGCGCACGCAGCGGCAGAGGGCGCAAGGATCGCCGCCTCCACCTGCGCACACACGGACTGCAGCGCCGGCGTCCGGCACGGGATGCCCGTGAGGGCAAACGCCTCCAGCTCGTCGAGCAGCGCCTCAAGCGCGCTGCCGGGCGCGGCGGCTTCCAGCTGCGCATAGCACACAAAGCGCAGCAGCGGCAGATACCCGGGAAAGCGGCGGCAGAGGATGTTATCCGTGCGCGCCTGCTCCAGAATGTTCAGAATGCGCTGACCGAGCAGCGCGCCGAGCTCCGGCGTGAGGGCATAGTGCTCGTGAAAATACGCGCCGGAAAATGCACGCACCGCCGCGCACACGTCGCGGTCGGAGCTGCCGTCGTGCTGGAGCTCACGCGCGAGCAGCACACGCAGCGCAGCCGTCCAGTGGCGGGCGTCAAAATCCGCGCGCAGCAGATATGCAGCCCCGCCGACGGTGACGGACGTGCCGTCCGTCGTGCAGCGCAGGCTGTCGTCCGGCGTGACCATGTCGATGCGGATGTTGTCCGGCACAAGCAGCGCGAGGCTGCGCCGGAGCAGCGGCGCGATGGGTTCACTCGCCAGAAACGCCCGGTAGCGCGCCAGCGCAGCGTCAAACCCGTCCATCCTGCGGCACCATGCTCTCGATAAGCTCCGTCAGCTGCAGGCGGGTATAGGCGTCCTGCGGCTTGGAAGCCACGTTGTCCAGCAAGCCCCAGCGCAGACCGAGCAGCGGCTCTGCGCGCAGGGCGTCGATAAAGCCGCGGATCGTCATCGCGTCCGGCTCAAGGCCGCCGGCGCTGCGGATGCGGTCGCGGATGGCACAGTAGACACAGTCGCAGATGTTCAGGCTCGCGCCGCTCGCCTCGGGCACGACGCGGCGCAGCACGTCCACAATGGTCTCCGGCTCTGCGATGTGGATGGGCGTGAAGCGATCGATCGTCGCCTCGTTCATAAAGTTCGTACCGGCGTAGTCCTCATTCATCGTGATCGTGAACGCCGAGTGCGGGTGCATCTGCACGAGACCGTAGCCGGGCACCTGGATCTGACGCGCGGCATCGGTCAGCGAGTGGAGCACATCGGCACATTCGGGCTTGATGGTGTTGCCCTCGTCGAGCACGACATCCGCACCCGCGGCCAGATAGCGCAGCATATCGCTCAGGCGATAGCGCATGGTGCCGTTTTCGATCGTCGGTCCGCCGAGCAGGTCGAGCTTGTCGAGCTCGGCATTGCCCTGCATGCGGTACTGCGGCACGTTGAGCAGCCAGTCCACCGTCTGGATGAGCGTGTTTTTGCCGCAGCCCTTGCTGCCGACCAACCGCAGATGCAGCCCCGACAGGCGGTAGGCCAGCGCGCGCGTGAGCGCCCCGAAGCTGTCGGCCTGCACATAGCGCACCGGCGGATCGGGCACCATCTCGGGGTATTCCGGCAGAGAGAACATCCCGGCGAACACGCGCAGGATGATCGCCTCCGGCACAGCCTGCTCGAGCAGGTACTCGGCGCGTGCGGTCAGTGCCTCCGCGCTCGCACATCCGCGCGCCGCCGCCCCGTCGATCGCCGCGCGCACCGCCGCGCTGAGTGCGTCGCCGCAGCGGTATTCGGCGAGAAAGCCCCACACATCCGGCGTGTCGCTGTCGCACGGCTCGCCCGTGGCGTCGCACAGCGCCGTGACCCGCGCACGCACGGGCGCCGTGCGCAGCAGCGCCGTGAGCGCCTCCGACGGCGCGGACACGATGCCCACACGTGAGAACAGGTCCCCCGCCGCCGCCTCGCTCAGACAGCACACGGGCAGCGGCTCGCCCTCGACCCGGCAGAGCACGACCTCCGGCCACGCATGGCGCTCCTGCGCACAGAGCGAGCGCAGGAAGTCGAGCTTCATCGGTGCTTTCAGATTGCTGCCGCCGCAGACGGCGGTCTCATATTGCAGCGTATGCATATCTCATTCCGCCTTTCTCAGTTGCCGCGCACGGCGCCCCACGGAAATCCCTTCGCGCCGCCGTGGTAAATAACGCGCCGCACATTCAAAAACGCGCAGCGGCCGATGCGCTCCACACCGTCGGGGATGACGACCGTGTCCAGATTGCTGCACTTATAAAATGCCTCGTCGTGGATCTCGCGGACGCTGTCCGGGATGACGATGCCCGTCAGACCGATGCAGCGCGAGAACACGCCCTCCGGGATAACGGTGAGCCCCTGCGGAAGATTGACCCGGCGCAGGTGCACCTTGTCATAAAACGCATATGGCTCGATCGTCTCGACACTGTCCGGAATGATGAGCGTATTTAAATATGTGTACGACACCATGGCATAGGCAGCGAGCGTGCGCACGCGCACCCCGTCAACCGACGAGGGCAGCTCGAGCACCGTGCCGGCGTTGAAGCAGCCGTCCGTACCGATGCGGCCGGTCGCGGCGTCAAAGACAAAATTCTGCGCCGCAGCCTGCGCCGCCGTGACCGGATGGGTATCCCACGGGCGCTCGCGCAGCCAGACGGCAATATCCGCCTGCGTTTGCCGGCGCTTTTGCGCGAGGTAGTCCTGCATCTGCCGCAGCGAGCACTGCTGCGAGAAAAAGACCGCCAGATCCTCGGCCTCCAACGGGATGGAAAAGCCCTTCGGCAGCTCGAGCCCGAGCTGCATGGCAAGGATCCGGCGGACATCGCCGCACGCATCGTCATAGCGCGAGAGCACCTTCTGATCGCAGACGAAGGGCACGTCCAGCCGCGACGCCTCGATGCCGCCGGCCGTCAAAAGGCCCGCGAAGCCGTGCGCGCGGTCCAAGATCTTTTTTACGTCGCGAAACTGCGTGCTCTGGTAAAGAAGCATCTCCATCGCGTGATCCCTCCCGTCGGTTCGGAACGCTTTTTGTTATAAAACTATCATACAGGTGCAAGGTGTATTCTTCCGTAACATTTGCTGCACAGATTCCGGTTTCCTTGTCTCTTTACCGGCGGATCGGGTATTTTTTGTACACGCTGTACACAGTTTATTCACTGGACAGGCGTTTCCGGTTGTGGTAAACTAAAGTTACGTTACACGAGTCCGGAAAATGCGCACGCAGTACACATATATTTTGAATAAAGGAAGCATACGCATGAATGAAGTAAAAAGCCCGAAAAAGCCGATGCTGTATTACTACGCCATGGCGCTGCTCGTGCTGCTGCTCATCAACTTCCTCGCCGTGCCGTGGCTGAGCCAGCGGCAGGTCAAGGAGGTCGACTACGGCACGTTCATGACCATGACGGAGAACAAAGAGATCGGCCGCGTGGAGGTGCAGGACAACCAGATCCTCTTCACAAACAAAGACGACACCCAGATCTACAAGACCGGCCCGATGGACGATCCTGACCTGATCTACCGCCTGAAGGACTCCGGCGCGGAGTTCTCGAGCGAGATCGTCGAGCAGATGTCGCCGTTTCTGTCGTTTCTGCTGACGTGGCTGCTGCCGATCGTGGTTTTTGTCGCCCTCGGCCAGTTTATGCTCAAGCGCATGACGAACAAGGCCGGCGGGCCGAACTCCATGATGTTCGGGCTCGGCGGCTCGAACGCAAAGGTCTATGTCAAGTCCGCCGAGGGCATCAAGTTTTCCGACGTCGCCGGTGAGGACGAGGCCAAGGAGAACCTGACCGAGATCGTCGACTACCTGCACGACCCGTCGAAGTATCAGGAGATCGGCGCGTCCATGCCCAAGGGCATCCTGCTCGTCGGCCCTCCGGGAACCGGCAAGACGATGCTGGCCAAGGCCGTTGCGGGCGAGGCAAACGTGCCGTTTTTCTCCATCTCCGGCTCGGAATTTGTGGAGATGTTCGTCGGCATGGGCGCGAGCAAGGTGCGCGACCTGTTCCGCCAGGCCAAGGAGAAAGCCCCCTGCATCGTGTTCATCGACGAGATCGACGCCATCGGCAAAAAGCGCGACGGGCAGCTCGGCGGCAACGATGAGCGCGAGCAGACGCTCAACCAGCTGCTGACGGAAATGGACGGCTTCGAGGGCAACAACGGCGTCATCATCCTCGCCGCCACGAACCGGCCCGAATCGCTCGACCCCGCGCTGACACGGCCCGGCCGTTTTGACCGGCGCGTGCCCGTGGAGCTGCCTGACCTCAAGGGCCGCGAGGAGATCCTCAGGGTGCACGCCCGCAAGATCAAGGTCGCCGAGGACGTGGACTATAACAAGATCGCACGCATGGCCTCCGGCGCATCCGGCGCAGAGCTTGCAAACATCGTCAACGAGGCCGCGCTGCGCGCCGTGCGCGACGGCCGGCGCTTTGCCACGCAGTCCGACCTTGAGGAGAGCATTGAGGTCGTCATCGCGGGCTATCAGAAGAAAAACGCCATCCTCACCGACAAGGAAAAGTGGACGGTCGCCTACCACGAGATCGGCCACGCGCTCGTTGCCGCATTGCAGACGCACTCCGCCCCCGTGCAGAAGATCACCATCATCCCGCGCACGTCCGGCGCGCTCGGCTACACGATGCAGGTCGAGGAAGGCAACCACTACCTCATGACGAAAGAGGAGCTGGAAAACAAGATCGCTACGCTCACCGGCGGCCGCGCCGCCGAGGAGGTTCGCTTCGGCATCGTCTCCACCGGTGCATCCAACGACATCGAGCAGGCGACGAAGCTCGCCCGCGGCATGATCACACGCTACGGCATGAGCGAGGAGTTTGACATGGTCGCGCTTGAGACGGTCACGAACCAGTACCTCGGCGGCGACGCCTCCCTCGCCTGCTCTGCTGAGACACAGACGCGGATCGACCATCAGGTCGTCGCGCTCGTGAAAAAAGAGCACGCCAAGGCCATCGGCATCCTCACCGAAAACCGCGCCAAGCTCGACGAGCTGGCCAAGTATCTCTACGAGAAGGAGACCATCACCGGCGAGGAGTTCATGGCCATTCTCAACCGCACATGACGGACTGCAATGCGGTCGTGCAGCGATCCTGACCCCCGCGAAAGGAGGACCACCGCAACCGTATGAATGAAAAGCTGAAAGAAAAAGTAAAGGAATCTCTCTCCAGCGTCCTGCCGATCACGCTGATCGTGCTGGTGCTGAGCATCACGCTCGTCCCGATGGAGATCGGCACGCTGGCGCTGTTTCTGACCGGCGCTATGCTGCTGATCTTCGGCATGGGCTTTTTCCAGCTCGGCGCCGAAATGTCCATGACCCCGCTCGGCGAAGGTGTCGGCAAGACGCTGGCAAAACGTGAAAAGGTCATTCTGGTCGTGCTCGTGTCGTTCGCGCTCGGTACGATCATCACCATCGCAGAGCCGGATCTGCAGGTGCTGGCAAATCAGGTCGCGTCCATCCCCAACAACGTCCTGATCTGGACAGTCGCCGTCGGCGTAGGCGTCTTTCTGGCGCTGGCCGTGCTGCGCATCTTCTATCGTGCGTCGCTGGCAAAGTGTCTGCTGATCGCGTACGCGCTGCTGTTTGCGCTGACGCTGTTTTCCCCGAAGGATTTTCTCGCCGTCGCGTTTGACGCCGGCGGTGTCACGACCGGGCCCATCACCGTGCCGTTTATCATGGCGCTGGGCGTCGGCGTGTCGGCGCTGCGCGCCGCGCAGGGGCACGATGACGACAGCTTCGGTCTGGTCGCGCTGTGCAGCGTCGGGCCGATCCTGATGGTGCTGCTGCTCGGTATCTTCTACCATCCGAGCGATGCGACCTATTCCGCCGTGGAGATCGCGCCGGTCGTCACAACGCGTGACGTGGCGCAGCAGTTCGCCATCGGCCTGCCGGACTACGCGAAGGAAGTGCTGCTGAGCATCCTGCCGATCGTAGCGGTGTGCGTGCTGTTCCAGCTGCTGACGCACCACTACCGCCGGCGGCAGCTGCTGCGCACCGGCGTCGGCTTTCTGTACACCGTCATCGGTCTGATCCTGTTTCTGACCGGCGTGAACATCGGCTTTACACCCGTGGGCAACCTGCTCGGCTCAGGCCTAGCGGACAACACGTACCGCTGGGTGCTCATCCCGATCGGCGCGCTCATCGGCTACTACATCGTCAAGGCAGAGCCCGCCGTGCAGGTGCTCAACAAGCAGGTCGAGGATGTCACCGGCGGCACGGTGTCGCAGAGCATGATGAACACGGCGCTGTCCATCGGCGTGGCCTGCGCGGTGATGCTGTCGATGGTGCGCGTGCTGACCGGCATCAGCATCTATTGGATCCTTGTGCCGGGTTACGCGCTCGCGCTCATCCTCGCGCGCTATGTCCCGTCCGTGTTCGTAGGCATCGCCTTCGACTCCGGCGGCGTGGCGAGCGGTCCCATGACCTCCACCTTCCTGCTGCCGCTGGCCATGGGCGCGTGCACCGCGCTCGGCGGCAACGTCGTCACGGACGCTTTCGGCGTGGTGGCACTCGTCGCGCTCGCGCCGCCGGTCGCCATTCAGATCATGGGCGTCATTTACGTACATAGAGCCAAAGCCGTGGCGGAGGACAAAGCTGACCTGCTGCCCGATGACGGTGTCATCGACCTGGAGGACGAAGAGATATGATACATTCCGAAAACCGACTCGCACCGCGCATGGTGCTCATCATCACAAGCCATGAATACCGCCGCAAGCTCGAGCAGACGTTTCAGAATTTCCGCATCCCGATCTACTACCAGTGTCAGGGACACGGCACGGCGCCGTCGGAAATGCTCGACATCTTCGGGCTGAGCGGCAGCAGCCGCCTGCTCACGATCGGGCTGCTGCCGAAGTTTCTCGTGCGCGACCTGCTTGACGCACTGCAGCAGCGCATCCCGCTGCATAAGCGCGGCGGCGGCATCGTGCTGACGATCCCGATCACGGGGCTGCAGCGGCCGCTGCTCCAGCTCATGAACGACCAGCTGCGCGAGACCATAGAACAGAAGATCGAAGAAAGGGTGTGTAGCGAAATGTCCGATATGCAAACCGGCGCGGGTTACGCCGCCATCTGGGTCGCGCTCAGCAACGGCTACAGCAGCGACGCCATCGACGCCGCCAGAAGCGCAGGCGCCATGGGCGGCACGATCCTCAAGGGACGCCGCCAGAACTCCGAGCGCATCAGCCGCAAGCTCGGCATCTCCATGCAGGAGGAAGAGGAGTTCGTCGTCATCGTCACGCCGCGCGAGAAAAAGGCCGCCGTCATGAACGCCATCAGCGACGCCTGCGGCCTGCGCACAGACGCGCACGGCATCATCCTCTCGCTGCCTGTGGACGAGGTCATCGGTCTCGAGACCGGCGAGAACACGCTGTAACATTCCTAAATAAGAATCGCAAATGCCGCAGGCAGCCGCCTGCGGCATTTTTCTTTTTCTATTCCCTGCAAGCACTTCATTTTCGAATCCCGCGCACGAGCGCCATGACCGCGCCGTAGAGCACCCCCGCGACCGCCCAAAGGATCCATGTGTCCTGCGGCTGCGCGTCCCACCACGGGCCGAATGTCCAAAGCAGGTACGCCGCTGTGACCACGAGCCAGTAGATGCCGCTGACCGCGCCGACAACGCCGTTCTGCCGCTTGCGCGGCCGGGCATAGTCGTCCTCTTCGAGCAGACGGTCCATCGCCACCCAATACACGCCGCCGGAGACAAGCACCGCGCTGCCAACACCCGCCAGTACGAGCAGCAGGCAGACCGCCCCGACATACAGCAGGTCCGGCCCGTCCAGGCAGACGGCGATAAACAGCGGCACTGCCGACAGGATGCACAGCACCGTGCCCACGACCTTTCCGCGCGTGTGGCGCGGTGCGAATGCCGCCCGGCACTCGCGCACCATACCGGTCACGCCGCAGGCCGTCTCAAACGGTTCGCTCTCCAGAAAGGCATATGCTTTCACCTGCGCGGCGCACGTGATGAACACCGCCACCGCGACCGCCACGAGTACCAGCAGCACGCACAGGCCGATGCCCGCCGCCGCATTTTCCGAAATAGCCGCGCCCGGCCGGTCGCTGAGCGCGGCGAGCAAAAGCAGCGCCGCCGGCGAGAGTACGCACAGCAGCGTCGCCAGTGCGAGCTTCGGCGCGGCCGCCTGCCGCAGCGCCAGATAGTCCGCCGCCTGCTCCATGGTCACGCAGCGCAGCGGCGCATCCGGCTCGGCCGGGGCCGGTTCCGGCTCGCCGAGCTCTTCTTTTAATAAGTAATCGGTCGTGACGCCGAACAGGCGGCTCATCTGCACGACCTTCTGCATATCGGGCACGGACTGCGCGCCCTCCCATTTCGACACCGACTGGCGCGACACGCCCAGCTGTACCGCCAGCTCCTCCTGTGACCAGCCGGCGCGCTTGCGCAGGGTCACGATCTTATCTGCCAATAGCATAAGCGGCTTCCTCCCGTATTGTTTTTCCGTTTCCGGCTGAGGACAGGATACCAGATCGGCCGGTTGCGCACCACCAAGGCGACTGTCAAATGTGTCAACCGGCAGTTGCGGGGGTATGATTTCAGCAATTTCAGCATATCGTGCCGCCGCGCAGCTGTCAAGCCGAACGGCGAAAACCTTTCAGGCACTGTAAGTGGATTTTGCGCGCCGGGTGTTGTACCATGGCAGCAGAAAGCAAAGGAGGTACATGCAATGGAACCCATTCTCGAAATTGCAGCCCTGAAAAAATATTACGACAAGGAGCCGAATCTGACCCGCGCGCTCGACGGCATCTCGTTTCAGGTCATGCCGGGCGAGTTTCTCGGCATCATGGGCAGCAGCGGCTCCGGCAAATCAACGCTGCTCAACTGCATCGCGACCGTCATCGCGCCGACCGGCGGTGCCGTCGCCCTGCACGGCAAGTGCATCACGACGCTGCACGGCAAGGCACTCGCCGACTACCGCGGCAAGGAGATCGGCTACCTGTTTCAGAACTTTGAGCTGATCGACAACCTCACCGGGCGGGAGAACATCCTCCTGCCGCTGGCGCTGCACGGTGTGTCCGAGGCCGAGAGCCGCGAGCGGCTGACAAAGCTTGCAGACTATCTGGAAGTGGCGGATGTGCTCGACAAGTTCCCGGCGCAGATGTCCGGCGGACAGAAGCAGCGCATCGCAGCGGCGCGCGCACTCATTCTCGACCCCGAGATCGTGCTGGCCGACGAGCCGACCGGCGCGCTCGACTCGAAAAATGCACGCTCGCTCATGGAAAAGCTCTCCGGTCTGAACGCGGACGCCGGCACGACCATCCTCATGGTCACGCACGACTGCAACGCCGCAAGCTACTGCAAGCGCATCCTCTTTATTCAGGACGGTGTGCTCTTCCACGAGCTGCGGCGCGATGTACCGGATGAGACGCAGCAGGCATTCTACGGGCGCATCCTGTCCGTGATGGCGCAGCTCGGAGGAGGCAGTGCCAATGTTCTCTGAACTTGTCAAGCGCAACAGCCGCCGCAGCCGCCGGGAAAACGGGCTGTTTTTCACGTCCCTGCTCATCTCGATCATCGCGTTTTACATCATCCTCTCCCTGTCGCATCAGGATGTGATGGTGTTCCTGCAGCGCATGGAGAGCAACGCCGTGAACCGGCTGCTGACGCTCGTCCCGCTGCTGTACGGGCTGACGCTGTTCATTTTGTTCTTTCTCGTATACTACGCCAACCGCTTTCAGCTCGCGCGGCGGCGGCACGAATTCGGTGTGTACCTCATGCTCGGTATGCAGCGGCGCAAGCTCTTCGGCATGCTGCTGGCGGAGGATCTGCGCTCCAGCCTCATTGCGCTGGCCATCGGCCTGCCGGCGGCGGTGCTCATTTCGGAGGTCATCAGCCTCGTCACGGCGCGGCTCGTCGGGCTCGGCATCGTGGGGCATCGCTTCGCGCTGTCCCTGTCCGCCATCGGCTGGACGGCCGTGGGCTTTCTTGCGATCAAGCTGCTGGCCTCGCTCATCCTCAGCGGGAAGATCGTGCGCGAAGAGATCGGCGCGCTGCTCACAGAGACGCCCGAGGGCACGAAAAAGCAGCGCCCTGCCGCCGTTTACGCCGCGGCGCTCGTGCTGGGCGCGGCACTGCTCGCCGGAGCGTACACGTTTGCCATCCGCGGGTACGCGTGGAGCGGCCTGCGGTGCATGGCGGACACGATCGTGCTCGGCGTGGCGGGCACACTGCTGCTGTTTTACGGGCTGCGCGTCATCATCGACCGGCTAGCCCGGCGCGGAGACCGCGCGGGAAAACTGCGGGTGTTTAACTTCCGGCAGATCGAGGAGACGGTCATCCACCGCTCGGGGACGCTGACGATCAGCTCCCTGCTCATCCTTGCGGCGCTGTGCTGCTTCGGCGCGGGCGTAGCGACCGCGCGCTCCTCCAGAGCCGAGGCACACACGCTCGACTACACCTTCCCCACCGACAGCAAAAGCGCCGACACCGTGCGCGAAACGCTGACGGCGCACGGGCTCGACAGCGCTTTTTCCGACATCTTTGAGATGCGCATCGGCCGCGTGCGCACGAGCACGGACTACCAGAACACCGTGAAATTCCCCGCCTTGCAGCGCACCATCGATGCCATGCCCGCCTCCGACGAGCGGCAGCAGCTGCAATACCTGCTCGAGGCCGTGGGCTATCCGCACCTCATCGCGCTCAGCAGCTATAACCGCCTGCTGACAAACGCCGGTCTGCCGGAGCTGACGCTTGCGCCCGACGAGGCCGCCGTCTACTGCGACAGCGAGGTGTCATCGGCGGAAAACACGGCGCTGCTTGACCGCCTGATCACGGACGGCGCTGCCGTCACGATCGACGGTGCGCCGTTCACGCTCACGGGGCAGGTGCAGTCGGTGAGCGTCGTGACCGACCGCTCGATCACGATATCGTTTGCGCTCATCGTGCCGGACGCGGCGTTCGAGCACTACACGCAGGGCGACTATGACGTCTACCTCGACGCTGTGCTCGCCCCATCCGTGACAGAGGGCAGGAGTCTCATGAACGCCATTGCGGACATGAACGAGCAGCTTGACCCACTCGGCCTGAAATACGAAAGTTATCTGCAAAACCTCGGCCGGGAGCTGTTTTACATCGTCGCGGCAAGCTACCTAACGATTTATCTCGCCATCATCTTCCTCGTCGTGGCCGACACCATCATCGGCGTGCAGTTTCTCATGGGCCAGCAGAAGGCCGCGCGCCGCTACCGGACGCTCGTGCGCCTCGGCGCAGAGCACGACACGCTCTGCCGCGCAGCAAAGGCACAGATCAACTGGTACTTCGGCCTGCCGGTCGGCGTGGCGGCGGTCAGCAGCCTGTTTGGCGTGCGCGCGCTCTTTTCCGGCATCCTCTCTGCCAGCGCACAGAGCGGCATGACGGAAATGATGATCGCCGCCGGAGCTATGATTTTGCTGCTGTGTGTGGTAGAATGGATCTACATGGCGGCCGTCAAGCGCTCCAGCAGCAAATACCTGCTGACCCTGATGGTGCCGGAACGCGAAGAATAACGCAGAAAGGGGGCGGCGCGATGAAGCACATCGCCGTCGTGGAAGATGAGGCGCTCATGCGCGAGGAACTTGCGGATATGCTGCGCCGCGCGGACTACGCCGTCACGGAGATCACGGACTTTTCCGCCGTGACCGGGCAGTTGCTCGCGCTCGCCCCCGATCTGGTGCTGCTGGACCTGAATCTGCCGGAGGTGAGCGGATTTCAGATCTGCCGCGACATCAAGCGGCGCAGCGCCCTGCCGGTACTGGTGCTGACCTCACGCGACCAAATGCGCGACGAGGTGCACGCGCTCGAGCTCGGCGCGGACGAATATCTCACCAAGCCCTATCGAAAGGAGCGGCTGCTGGCGCGCATCGGCAACGTGCTCAAGCGCTACGAAGGGCGGCCGAATCTGCTCGAGGGGGCGGATTTCCTGCTCGACCGGCAGACCTACACGCTCTTCATCCACAACCGGTCCGTCGTCCTGCCGCCGAATCAGGGCAAGCTGCTTGAAGCGCTGCTGACGCACGGCGGGCAGACCGTCACAAAGGACGACCTGAGCCGCGCCCTCTGGGGCACGACGGAGTTCATCGATGAAAACGCGCTGCAGGTCAACCTCACGCGGCTGAAAAAGACGATGGCGTCCCTCGGTATGCGCCAGCAGCTCGTGTCCGTGCGTGGCGTCGGCTACCGGTTGGAGGTGGCGCATGAAGCATAACGGAAGCTATCTGCGGCAGTATCTACCGTGGCTGGGGCTGCTGCTGGGGGTAGACGCGCTCGCCGCACTGCTGCTCTGGCTGGCGGACGCGCGGGCCTTCGCCGCCATGGCGGCCGTGATCGTGCTGGCGACGGTGTTTCTGTTCGCCGGTGTGTGCGCTGTGCTCTGCGCACGGGCAAAACGGCGGGAGCAAGCCTTCACGGCCTTTCTGGCCACACCGGACGCGGCACACGAACAGGCACTGTGCCGCCTGCTCGCCCCGTGCGAGGCGCAGAGTGCACACCTGCTCGGCGAAACGCTGCGCGCGCAGCAGCAGACCATCGCACAATTGCAAACGCAGATGGACGACTATGAGGACTACGTGGAGCTCTGGGCGCACGAAGTGAAAACGCCGCTGGCGCTGCTGACGCTCGTGCTCGACAATCGGCGCGACACGCTGCCGGAGGCGGTCGGCTTCAAGCTCGACTACGCACGCAACCGGATGCAGGCGTTCATTGACCAGATGCTCTACTATGCGTGCCTGCGCGGCGCGCGGCGCGACTATCGGTTCGAGCGCCTGACGCTGCGCAGCTGCATCGACGAGGTGCTCGACGATTACCGCCCGCTGCTGGAGGAAAAGGGCTTCCGGGTCGAGATCCGGCTTGCGGACGAGACCGTATTCACCGACCGGCGCGGGCTGTGTTTCCTGCTCGGTCAGCTCGTGAGCAACAGCGTAAAATATACAAGCGATGCGCCGGTACTCACGTTTTCGCTCACGTGCAGCGCGGCCGAGACCGTCCTCACCGTCCTCGACAATGGCCCGGGCGTGCGCGCATGCGACCTGCCGTATGTATTTGAAAAGGGCTTCACCGGTGACTCCGGTCACGAAAAGAGCAAGGCCACTGGCATGGGCCTCTACCTCGCACGCGAGATCGCAAAGGAGCTCGGGCTCACGCTCAGCGCCGCGTCCGACTGGGGCGCAGGCTTTGCGGTGTGCATCTCCTTCCCCGTTGTAACGGAGTGATATTGCAATCAAAAAGCGAAGACGCCGCGGCTGCGGCGTCTTCGCTTTTCCCGTTTCCCGCTGACCCGCTGCGGCGCACCGCAGCCGCACACCCCACTGCGCAAGATGCCCCGGCAGCTTTCGCTGCCGGGAAAAGCTCGATAAATCGAGCTTTCGTGTGATTTCATTCGAGGCGGGTCTTGCCCCCTCGAGCTCCCCCGCTGCTCAGCCGCCGCACACTGCAGCACGCACCCCACTGCGCAAGATGCCCCGGCAGCTTTCGCTGCCGGGGCAAGGGGGGGATGCGACATCTAACGGGTGGTACGTCAGACGATGTTATACTTCTTGAGCAGATCCACCACGACGTTGTTGACCAGCGGCTCCTTGACGAGGTCAAGTAGCGGCAGCACCGACGGGAGCAGGAACTCCAGCGGCTTCTTGCCGTCGAGCAGCTTGCTGGTGGCGTAGAGCAGGTCGCGGATATCATACACGCTGCCCCAGACCTCGGGCACGCCGCGGTCAACGTTGCAGAGCGTGTAGACCGCTTCCATCGCGGTGCGGATGGAGTACTCGGTGGTGAACACGGTGTCGCGCGGGGTATCGGCGAACTGGCCGACGAACGCGAGGTTGACCGAACCGTCGGGCACGACCTTCGGGCGGTCGCCTTCGGCTCTGGGCTCAAAGAACGTGGTGACGTAAGGCATCATGCACGGCGTGGTGTTGCATTCGTTCGTGGCCAGATCCATGATCTGATCCTCGGGGATGCCGATGTGGTACAGCCACTCTGCTGCCAGCTCGATGCCGGTGCAGTCGCACATGTTCTTCTTGATGAAGTCGCCCTTGTCGTCCCAGCAGTTGAGGCCGTAGACCCAGATCAGGCAGTGATCCTTCGGCTGCTCCTGGAACTGACCCTGACGGTTGATGGTCCAGCTGATGAGCCAGCTCGAATCGCGGCAGGTGATGATGCCGCCGGTGACGACCTTGCCGGAGAGCGGGTCGCGCTTGCAGATCTTCTGGATCGCATCGAGGATCTGCTTGTTGGCCGTGTCGACCGTCCAGGACTCCCAGCTGGTCTCCTTGATGTCCTTGAAGAACTTCTCGGGATGGCCGAACGCCGGATCCTGCGCGGCGAGCTTCTTCCACATCTCGACGGACGGGCCTTCGCCGTTCTTGACCTTCACGACCGGCGCGTGGGTGTTGTCGCCGTAAGCGGACGCGTCGCCCTGGCAGCCGTTGGTGCAGATGACGAGATCGTTCTCGGTCAGCTCGATGACCTTTTCCACGCCGCCCTGCGTGTACTCGATCTTCTTGGCGACCTTCTTGTCCTCGGTGCAGTCGCAGACGATGTTCGTGACCGTGGTGTCGAAGAGCACCTTTCCGCCGTGGTCGGTGATGTATTTGCACATCGGGAGGATCATCGACTCATACTGGTTGTAGCGGGTGAAACGCAGCGCGCTCAGGTCGGGCAGACCGTCAATGTGGTGGATGTAGCGCTGCAGGTAGAGCTTCATCTCAAGGGCGCTGTGCCACTTCTCGAACGCGAACATGGTCTGCCAGTAGGTCCAGAAGTTCGTGGCGTAGAACTCATCGTCAAACACGTCATCGATCTTCTTGTCCTCGAGGGACTTGTTGGTCGCCATGAACAGCTTGAGCAGCTGCGTGGCGGCACCCGGCGTCAGGCCGTACTTGCGGTCGGTGTGGGCGTCCTGGCCCTGTTTCTCGGTGACGCGGCACAGGGAGAAGTTCGGGTCTTCCTTGTTGAGGTAGTAGTACTCGGAGAAGATCGTCTCGCCCGGGTTCACGATCGACGGGATGGACTTGAACAGATCCCACATGCACTCGAAGTGGTTATCCATCTCACGGCCGCCGCGCATGATGAAGCCCTTGGTCGCATCGTAGATGCCGTCGCAGGAGCCGCCGGCTACGGGCAGGTGCTCAAAGAGCGTGATGTGCTCGCCGGGCATCTGTGCATCGCGGATCAAAAAGCAGGCCGCTGCCAGACCGGCCAGACCGGTGCCGACGACATAAGCCGACTTATTCTCGATGCCTTCGGGTTTTTTCGGCGTTGCAAACGCCTCATAGTTACCGCTGCTGTAATACATTCTGTGTACCTCCCATTCATGATGTGTTTTCCGTATTTTTTGTGCAGTCCGTCTGCACGACTTCTTCTGTTACTGTCACTAACACTTGCTTCGAAAAAAAAGAAGCTTTGAAGCTTTTCGTTTGACAATTATCAATATAGCGCATTTTGCCGTCTTTACTGCACCATTTGTTACACAAATGGCCGTAATTAAACATGACCGTGCGGTTTTGTTGAATGTCACAAGTTTGACGACTTTTCATTGTACATTTTGACCATTTTTCACCGCATGTCCGATTCAAATGTGTCGTTTAGCACAAAAAAGAGGCTGCTTGGAAGCGAAATCACGCTTCCAAGCAGCCTTGCCATCTATGAAACCGGAGAAAAAATTGCCTATAAATTGGCCATACTCTCGAGTGCGGAGCGGTCGAGCACGTAGATCTTCCCGCGGCCGGTCTGCAGAAGACCCATCTGGCGCATGCCCTCAAGCTCTCTGCTGATGACCTCTCTGGTCGTGCCGAGGTGGTGCGAGATCTCCTCGTGCGTGATGCGCGCGAAGCCGTCCTCTGGGTGTGCATCGGCTTTTTCAAGCACAACGCGCGCGATGCAGCTGCGCAGCGGGTGGAAGAAATAATACTCAATGTTATTGAGCACCTTCTGTACATTGCGCGCCGCAGTGCTGCGCAGAAACTGCTCCACGACCGGGGCCTCGGCGCACAGCGGACGCAGCGCAACGATGTTGATATAGGCAAACACGGCATCACTGCTCGCCTGCAGGATGGGCATTGTGTCGCCCGGCTCTGCGCTGTCGAGCGTGTTGAGCACGCAGCAGCCGCCGCTGACGACCGACAGCAGCGTGATCTCGCGGCCGGTATCCGTCGCGATAAACACACGCAGTCCGCCGGAGAGCACGAGGAAAAGTCCGTTTCGCTCCGGCATGGAAAACACCACATTGTCCCCCGCGCGGTATGAGCGGACGATGGTGTTCAGGCGCAGCATCTGCTGCTGGGAGCTTGTGAGCGCATCCCAAAACGGCAGACACGGCGTGAAATCGTAGGAACGCTTGGTTCTATTCTTCTCCGTACTACTCACCTCCGCGATATTTGTCCATATGTTACTGCCACTAACACATCTGTGTAAAAAAAGAAAACCAGATGATATTATCTTATCAAACCGGCGCGTCCGCTCTGTATCTTTTGTTACATGTCTTGCGCTTTTTCAGTTTTGTTACACAACGCGGGTGTGCTCGGCTCATTTTTGATGTAGTTGACGAGCAGCTCGCCGGTGAATTGCACGACCGCGACCGGAGAGACACCGAAGGACAGGTTCTCATAGATCGTCGTGCCGGTGTATGCATTGAGCAGGCACTGGTACACGGCGTAGATGTTCACATCGGGGCGGATCGAACCGTCGGCCACGCCCTCACGCAGCGCCTTGAGCGCCGGGACGGGGATCTCGCGGTCGTAATACTTCCAGAAAACATTGTTGACGTCGTTGCCCGTCCCCTTCTCCGAGTAGGCGGAGAACATCTCACGCGTGTAGTCATACCACTCCGGCCGGCGGTCATAAGTGCGAAAATAGATATGCATGCAGACGACGAACTTCTCATACCCGTTCTTGCAGGACGCGGCCTCGCGGGTATACTGCTCCATGAAATCCGAGAAAAACGTCGCCAATGCATCGCGCCACGCGGCAAAGACAAGCGCGTCCTTGTTGCGGAAATAGCGATACAGCGACGTCGGTGTCAGGCCGGCGGCCTCGGCGATGCGGCTGATGGGCGTCGCGGCGATGCCGTCGGCAATGAACAGCGACTGCGCCACATGGATGACCCGCTGGATGTTCTGTTCGCGTTGCTCGCTGCGTTTCATGGCTGCACCTCCCGTGCAAAAAAGTTGCTTACAGTATGCCATGTTTCCCCGTCGTTTGCAACAGAAAATGATGCGTGCCCGCTGAAACCTGCCCCGGAAAGCGCAAAAAGAGCACTCTGCCGAGGCAGAGTGCTCTTCGTTTGGGTTGTTCTGTTTTGGCTGGTTGGTGCCGAATCAGGCAGCCTTCTTCGCCTTGGCCTGCGCTGCGAGCGCCTTGCCGCCCTCGATGACGAGGTCGATGGCAAGGATGACAAGCAGGATGGCCAGGATCGCGCGGATGTAGCACCAGGCAAGGCCGGTGCCGCCGGCGATGATGGCAGTGATCTGGGACTTGATGGTGAACACCAGAGACGTCAGCGTCACGAGGATCATGAAGATCATCGGGAAGTAGAACATCTTGTTGTTTCTGCCCATCTTGCCGAGCCATGCGGCGACGGCCAGCAGGCCGAGGCCGGCCAGGAGCTGGTTGGCAGCGCCGAACAGGGGCCAGATCTTTGCATAACCGGTCATGCCGAGGGCAATGCCGAGCACGACGGTGATCGCGGTGGAGACGTACGGATTGCAGAGAACCTTGCGCGCGCCGGTAACGGTCGCATCGCCGGCCTTCTCACCGGGCTTGAGCCAGAACTCCTGGAACATGTAGCGAGCCAGACGGGTCGCGGTGTCCAGAGAGGTCAGGCAGAACACAGACACGGCCAGGACCATCAGCGTGTAGGTGACGGACACAGCGCCGGAGCCGAAGATCTTGCCGAGCATCTGGGACAGGCCGGTCGCGAACACGACGGTCGGGGTGACGGTCGTACCAGCCTGGTAATCTTTCCAGATGTACGCAACAGCGCACAGGGAAACGATCGCGAGCACGCACTCAATGAGCATGCCGCCGTAGGCGATGGGCTGCGCGTCCTTCTCATTGTTGAGCTGCTTGGCCGTCGTGCCGGAACCAACGAGGGAGTGGAAGCCGGAGATGGCGCCGCAGGCAATGGTAACGAACAGAGCCGGGAACATATAGCCAAGGGAGCTGCCCGTCGGGGCGATGGTGTCTTTGAAGCCGGTGAACGCAGGCATATCCAGCGTCGGATGGCAGCCGATGACACCGATGATCGCGAGGATCATCATCGCGTACAGCAGGAACGAGCTGAGGTAGTCACGCGGCTGGAGCAGGATCCACACAGGCGTGACGGAAGCGACCAGAATGTAGATGCCGCAGATGATCATCCAGGTCTGGTAGCTCAGGTAGATTGGATGCCACTTGATGCCAAGCCACATCACCAAGGCAATGGCCACAACACCGATGACCGTGGACACGCCGATCGGCGCATTTCTGCGGTACACAAAGAAACCGAAGAAGATAGCCAGGACGATGAACAGCAGCGAGATGATCGCCGTCGTGGCGTTGGCCGCGGAAGCAGCCACATCCACGACCCCATCCACATAGGTGGCCTTGAACGTATTGGCAACGATGGACGCGAACGCGGCCACGACCAGGATCAGGGTCAGGTAAGAGAAGATGAGGAACAGGCGCTTGGCCTTCTTGCTGATGCTGGTCTCGACAACGGTGCCAATGGACTGGCCGTTATTGCGGACAGAGGCAAACAGCGCGCCGTAGTCATGCACACCACCGAAGAAGATGCCGCCGATGAGCACCCACAGCAGCACCGGGACCCAGCCGAAAACAGCGGCCTGAATAGGACCGTTGATCGGGCCGGCACCCGCGATGGAGGAGAAGTGGTGTCCCATCAGGACAGGGGCTTTTGCGGGGCAGTAGTCCATACCGTCTTCCAGCTCGTGAGCCGGGGTGGTGCGGGACGGGTCGATACCCCACTGTTTGGACAGCCATCCGCCGTAGAACACATAGCCCAGGGCGAGAATGACAATACCAATAATCAGAATTACAGCAGCATTCATTGAATTAACTCCCTTCTTTCATATTCTTAAACAGTGTTGTCTTCAACAACTGTGCTGTACTGCGTCCGCTGCCGTTGGCAGCCGTTTTGCCGGTGCTCAGCTCCGCAACGCCGGTGTGGTAATCCATCCAGCCGTGGAAGGCGAGCTTGAAGCTCTTATAAATACGTGTGCGGCGCAGGGCGCGCAGCGCATCCGGCTCACAGGTGTCACACAAAAAGATCGCCGTGATATAAGAGCACATATGGTTCGGACCCGGCTCGATCCGCTGCAGGCCGTCAACACGCGCCTGGTCGCGGCACTGCTCGAAGATCTCCTTCGTGAGCACGGGCACCGAGAAAATGTAGACATATTCGTTGTTGTCGGCCTCCCAGAGCTTGGCGGCCTTGACCAGAACATATTTCTCAGAGTGGATGTGCAGCCCGGCCTCCGCGACCAGATGGCCCTTCGGCTCCTCGTGGCGCACAACATCAAAATATCCCGAATAACTGTGGCACAGTTTGTCGAGCGCTTCTTCGCGGGTCATTCGCTGTCCTCCCCGTTCGATGCAGAATTTTCATAGTATGCTTTCATGCAGGTCATGAACAAACTAAGAACAAAGTGTAAACACATTGCTAAGATTATGATAGCGCGCACACCAGAATCTTTCAAGTGAAAAGAATGACAAATATCCGGTTTCTTTTTTGTCAACTTTTCATAAGCATTGCACAAAAACACTGAAAGATGTTATGTTATGTAAACCGTTTTCGTTCAAATCATACAAGTCTGGTGGGGAACGCAATCTCATGATTTTTCAGCAAAAACATTTGTGAGTCATGAAATTGACGAACTTTTCTTCTGTTTTGCTCATCATTATGTAAACCATGCACAAAACGTGAATTTCTGCCGTGTTAAGAGGCAGGAATTTCGTCGAAAAATGATTGACAGACGGAATGATTCCTGATACAATGAGGCGTCTCAATTGGAATGATCTTCAGAGTCTTTCCGAAGCAAGATGCGACCGCCGCCGTGCCCCGCACGCCGGCCAAGGCCATACGGACAGCCGGGTCGAATGCCGCAAACCGCACGCATGTGCGGTGGCAACTTCTGTTGCCTTATTGATTGAGTTAAAAGCTCAAGTTTTATAAGTTGGTCACTTAAAACCAGGCTGCTTTCAGCATCCAAACTTGTGAAATGGTCAATAAGAGTAGTAAAAGTAATCTTTGCTATATAGACTCTCAAGACACGACATTCTGTTGGGAACGGTGTGCACGGGCCGGACGCGGCTGCGTGCCGACGTGCGCCAATCGGATTTGTCTCGCTCACAAGCGCCGCTGCTGACTTTGCAGCGGCGTTTTTTGTGCCTGAAGGGGGACATCAACCATGAAAAAAGTCATTGAGCTCCGGGGCGTCACCAAACAATTTGACGGCGAAACCGTTCTCGACAGCATCGACCTCGACATCTACGACAACGAATTTCTCACGCTGCTCGGCCCCTCCGGCTGCGGCAAGACCACGACCCTGCGCATGATCGGCGGCTTTGAAACGCCCGATCAGGGGGACATTCTCTTCCTCGGAGAGCGCATCAACGACATTCCGCCGCACAAGCGCAACATCAACACCGTCTTTCAGCGCTATGCCCTCTTCCCCCACCTGAACGTGTTTGAAAATGTCGCCTTCCCGCTGCGCGAGCAGAAGCTGCCGCGCGACGAGATCGAGCAGAAGGTCAACGAGATGCTTGCGCTCGTCAAGCTCACGGGCTTTGAGCGGCGCAACGTCACGCGTCTGTCCGGCGGCCAGCAGCAGCGCGTCGCCATCGCGCGTGCACTCGTGAGCCGTCCGCGCGTGCTGCTGCTCGACGAGCCGCTCGCCGCGCTCGACCTGAAGCTGCGCAAGGACATGCAGCAGGAGCTCAAGAACATCCAGAAGGCCACCGGCATCACATTCGTGTTCGTCACGCACGATCAGGAGGAGGCGCTGAGCATGTCCGACACCATCGTCGTCATGTCGGAAGGGCGCATCCAGCAGATCGGCACGCCGATCGATATTTATAATGAGCCGGAAAACGCTTTCGTGGCCGACTTCATCGGTGAGAGCAACATCGTCGACGGCATTATGCGCAAGGATTTCAGCGTCACGTTCTCGGGCCACACGTTCACGTGCGTGGACAAGGGCTTTGCCAAAAACGAGAATGTCGACGTCGTCATCCGTCCGGAGGATGTGGACATCGTGCCCATCGAGCAGGGCATGCTGCGCGGCACGGTCACGTCCATCACGTTCATGGGCGTGCACTATGAGATCATCATCGACATCAACGGCTTCAAGTGGATGGTCCAGACGACGGACTATGTTGACGAGGGCGCGGAGGTCGGCCTTTATATCGAGCCCGACGCCATCCACATCATGAAAAAGTCCGAGTATTCGGGCATGTACGGCGACTACTCCTCGTTCAGCAACGAGCTGGACGAGCTCTCGGACGCAGAAAGCGAGCCGGACGAATGAGCAGCCGCATCCGCACCGAAAACCGCCGCGCCTCGCTGGCGCAGCGTCTGGCGCTCGCACCGTATTCCGTGTGGGCGGTCATCTTCGTGGCCGTGCCGCTCGTGTTCGTGGCCTACTATGCGTTCACGGATGAGAGCTTCCGGTTCACGACCGAAAACCTGACGAAATTCTTCACCGCCGTGAGCACGATCACCGACGACAGCGGCGCCACGCGCGAGGTACACACCTACCTGCTCATCTTCTGGCGCTCTGTGAAGCTGGCTGTCATCTCCACGGCCGTCTGCCTGCTCATGGGCTACCCCATCGCATATATCATCGCCCGCGCCGCCCCGCGCACGCAAAAGACGATCATCACGCTCATCATGATCCCGATGTGGATGAACTTCCTCATCCGCACCTACGCGTGGATGACCATCCTGCAGGACACGGGCCTGCTCAACGCGCTCTTTTCCGCGCTGCATCTCGGACAGGCGCACATCATCGGCACGGAGGCCGCCGTCGTCATCGGTATGGTCTACGACTACTTCCCGTATATGATCCTGCCGATCTACTCGGTCATGGCCAAGATGGACACACGTCTGATCGAGGCCGCGCGCGACCTCGGCTGCAACAGTCTCGGCGTGCTGCGCCGGGTCATCTTCCCGCTGAGCCTGCCGGGCGTCGTGTCCGGCATCACGATGGTGCTCATCCCGTCGATCAGCACCTTTTATATCTCGCAGAAGCTCGGCAACGGCAAGTTCTTCCTCATCGGCGATGCCATTGAGGGGCAGTACGTGGCCAACAACCTGCACTTTGCCGCCGCCATTGCCTTCATCCTCATGCTGATCCTGCTGGCGGCCATGGCGCTGATGAAGCGCGGCACGAACAAGCGCGTCTACGGAGGTGTGTGATATGAAACGAGCTGCAAAAATCTACACCGCCCTCATCTTCGTGTTTCTGTTTGCGCCGATCGCGATCCTGCTGGTGTTCTCGTTCAACGACGCAAAGAGCCTGTCGGTCTTTTCCGGCTTCTCATTGAAATGGTATTACGAGCTGTTTCGTGACGCCGAAACGCTCAACGCGCTCAAAAACACGCTCATCCTCGCCGTGATCGCATCGATCGTCTCGACCGTGATGGGCACGGCTGCCGCCGTTGGCATGAATAAGCTCCGCAGCAAATATCTGCGCGCCGCGCTCGACACCGCGACCGACATCCCCATGATGAACCCGGACATCATCACCGGCATCTCGCTCATGCTCATGTTCGTGTTCTTCGGACGGCTGCTCGGCGCGACCACGAGTCTCGGCTTCTGGTCAATGCTCGCGGCGCACATCACGTTCTGTCTGCCGTATGTCATCATGCAGGTGCTGCCGAAGCTGCAGCAGATGGACCGCGCGCTGCCTGAGGCCGCAATGGACCTCGGCTGCACGCCGGCGCGCGCTTTCTTCCGTGTGGAGGTGCCGGAGATCCTGCCCGGCATCATCACTGGCATGATCATGGCCTTCACGCTCTCGCTCGACGACTTCGTCATCAGCTACTTCACGCAGGGCAGCGGCTTCCAGACGCTCCCGATCCGCATCTACAACATGACGAAAAAGACCGTCACGCCGAAGATGTACGCACTGGCAACGATCATCTTCTTCGTCATTCTCGCGCTGCTGCTGCTGACCAACCTCGTCGACGAGGACGACACGCAGCGTATCCGCGACGCCCGCCGCGCCAAGCGCGAGGGCAAGCCCGCCCGTTCCGCACGCAGCGGCGGCAGCCGCCGTCCCGTGCGCGCCGCCGTCGGCATCCTGACGGCCGCCGCACTGCTCATCGCCGGCATCAGCATCTACAGCAGCCGGCAGGAGACGCGCGTGCTCAACGTCTACAACTGGGGCGAATACATCTCCGACGGCTCGGACGATTCGCTCAACACCATCACGGCATTCGAAGAGTGGTACAAGGCGACCTACGGCGTACCCGTCAAGGTCAACTACGACACCTACGCGAGCAACGAGGACATGTATGCAAAGCTCAAGAGCGGCGCCGTGAGCTACGATGTCATCATCCCGTCGGACTATATGATCGCGCGCATGGAGTCTGAGGATATGCTTCTGCCGCTCAATTACGACAACATCCCGAACTACCAGTATATCTCCGAGGACTTCCGCAGCCTATACTATGACCCGGACAACACCTACACCGTGCCGTATACCTATGGCATCGTGGGCGTGATCTACAACGCAAACGTCGTTGATGAGGCCGACACAGGCAGCTGGGATCTCATGTGGAACCCGAAGTACGCCGGCAATATCCTGCAGTACAACAATGCACGCGACGCGCTCGGCACGGCCATGTACCGCGCCGGCATCGATGTCAACACCACCAACCACGCTGCGTGGGAGCAGGCGCTGCAGGCACTCGTTGACCAGCGTCCGCTCGTCAAGAGCTACGTCATGGACGAGATCTACAATATGATGGAGTCCGGAGAGGCCGCCGTCGCATCCTACTATGCGGGCGATTACTTCACGATGTGCGACGCGCAGGCGGAAAACGTCGATCTGCAGTTTTACTACCCCGACGAGACGAACTACTTCATCGACGCCATGTGCATCCCATCCTGCTGTCAGGACCAGGAGCTGGCTGAATGTTTCATCAACTTCATGCTCAGCCGCGAGGCAGCCGTCGCCAACGCCGAATATATCTACTACGCCTCACCGAACCGGCTCGTGTACGAAGACCCGGAATACATCGAGGACATGGGCGAGGACACGATGGACATCCTCTACCCCGGCATCGGCTCGTTCCGCGACGAATACAACCGCAGCGCCTACCGCAACCTCGATCAGGACACGCTGACCTTTGTCAACAGCCTCTGGGAGACGCTCAAGATCAATTAAACACCGCGTTCAACCCCGCTCCGGTACCCGGAGCGGGGTTCGGACTATCAAAAGGGTCTTCCTTTTTGCCGGGAGAACACGCTTTTGCAGCTGCGCGCGCAAATGCAATGAGGTTTTCTGCAAACTGATAGGAAATTATACAAATTTGGTCTTGATTCCCGGCCGCGCTTCCCTTATAATATGTCTTTAAATTTTTACGCATTTCAAACAAAAGGTGAGGAAATTATGCAGGCAATGACCAAACAGCGGCATATGGACATGCTCAACGGGCCGCTCTGGAGCAAGCTCCCGCGCTACGCCCTTCCGGTCGCGGCGACCGGCATTCTCGGGCAGCTGTTCAACGCGGCCGACGTCGCCGTCGTCGGTAACTTCACGGGTGAGCTGCGCACGGTCGCCGTGGCCGCTGTCGGCGCAAACAGTCCGGTCATCGCGCTGCTGCTGAATCTGTTCATCGGCATCGCACTCGGCGCAAACGTCGTCATCGCCAACGCCATCGGCCGCGGTGACCGCGAGACCGTGCACCGCGCCGTGCACACCTCCATCGTCACGGCGCTCGTCGGCGGCGTGCTCGTGGCGCTCTTCGGGCAGCTGGTCGCAGGCGGGCTCATGGGACTGCTCAACGTGCCGGAGGATGTGTATCCGCTCGCGCTGTCCTACCTGCGCATCTACCTGCTGGGCATGCCGGTCATCCTGCTCTATAACTTTGAGGCCGCCATTTTCCGCAGCATCGGCGACACGAAGATGCCGCTGGCTGCGCTGACGGTCTCCGGTATTCTGAACGTGCTCCTCAACCTGTTTTTCGTCATCGTGCTCAAGATGAACGTCAACGGCGTCGCCATCGCAACGGTGCTCTCGAACGCAGTCAGCTCCGTGCTGCTGCTGCGCCGTCTGCTGCACGGCGACCTTGTGCGCGTGGAACTGCGGGAGCTGCGCATCGACCGCAACGCATTCAACAGGATCATGCGCATCGGCCTTCCGACCGGCATCCAGACCGCCATTTTCTCGCTGTCGAACATCATCATCCAGTCGGCCATCAACAGCCTCGGCACGGTCGTCATGGCCGCCTCGAGCGCAGCCTTCAACATCGAGATCATCGCCTACGACGTGCTCAACTCCTTCAGTCAGGCGTGCACGACCTTCGTCGGCCAGAACTACGGTGCCGGCAAGATCGACCGCTGCAAGAAGACGATGTTTCTGTGCCTCATCGAGGACTTCATTGCCTCTGCGGCCGCCATCGCGCTCGTACTGCTGACGGGCAAGTATATTCTCGCGATCTTCAACAGCGATCCCGAAGTCATTGCCATCGGCTACACCCGGCTGCTGTTCCTCTTCGGGTCATATATCTTCACGCTGACGTATGAGATCCTGTCGGGCTATCTGCGCGGCTTCGGCATCTCGCTCGCCCCGGCCGTTCTGACGCTCTTCGGCGTTTGCGGCGTGCGTATCTTCTGGATCAAGGCCATCTTCCCGATGCACCGGACGTTCCAATCGATCCTGCTCGCCTACCCGATCAGCCTTGCAACGACCACCGTGCTGATCATCGCCGCGCTGTTGATCTGCCGCCCGCCGCACAAGTTTGCCGCCCGCAGCGGCGAACAGACGCAGGCGTGACCCCTTCAAACGCAAGCACCCCCTCGGGTTCTGCCCGAGGGGGTGCTTGCGACTGTCAAAAAGTATTACTTTTTGACAAAGGGGTTTGCGGCCTGACTGCAGCGCACGAGCCGTCCGCCGCCTCCGGCGGACGGCTCGCACGTTTGCAGGCCGAGAAGTATTTTCTTCGCCGCACATGTCGCCGAAGAAAATGATTGGACTTTCTTTCACCGCGCCATTGGCAAAAGCATACGAGGTTTTTTGGCAAGCAGTTATTCCGTCCTGCGCAACGGTGATTACTTCTTCACGTTCTGGCAGAAGTTCATCAGGATCGTTGCGACCTGCTGGCGGGCGGCGCTGCCCT
>ERZ1673696.207-NODE-207-length-67755-cov-13.892319_pt1 | contig 67755 bp, 67 predicted proteins | sample MGYA00580226_ERZ1673696 | MGnify/ENA primary metagenome ERZ1673696 (study PRJEB41218, sample SAMN15661743) | gut metagenome | host: Homo sapiens | place: Canada: London | collected 2015-08-20/2019-03-30 | study: EMG produced TPA metagenomics assembly of... | reverse complement strand
CCATCCAGACAATAGTATCTGGATGGTTCGTCATTTCTTAACTTAATGACATTGCGGGAAAACCGCCTTATTTTATACTATCAACTAATTTTTTTACCAACTCTACATCCACTACATCATAGTCATTTTCATGTGGACTAGCCAAGTAACTATAAGAAACGCCATTTTTTGTTGTTGTCGCATCTGCCTTATAGCTCTTACAAGACGAATGCACCTGATATACACCTGTATAATTCATCATCATTTTTGCGTTTTCTGCATTCATTCCACTGCCAGGAAGAATCTGAATCTTATCACCATATTGATTATTCAATACTTTAATTAAATCAATACCTTCCATAGCTTTTGCTTTTTGTCCACTTGTAAGTACGCGATCCGCCCCTAAATCAATCAATGTTTCAATGGCTTCAAACGCATCTGGCGTAACATCAAAAGCTCTGTGGAATACAGCTTCCTTATTGTACGAATGAATTAAGTCGATCATTCTTTTTGTGTCCTCTTCACAAATTGTGCCATCCTCATTTAAGAAACCAAACGCAATTCCATCAGCACCATGATCCAAAAGAATCTTGGCATCTTCAAACATAATTTCTACATCTTCTTTTTCATAACAGAAACCAGCAGCACGCACACGTACCATACAAATTACAGTTAAGTCTGTTTCTTTTTTTACACGAACTAGACTCGCGACACTTGGCGTTAAGCCACCAACACTTAACGCACTATTTAATTCAACCCTTTTTGCACTACCCTGATATGCAGCTATACAATCTTGATAACTACCTGCACATACTTCAATCATTCTCTCCATTAGCCAACCTCACTATACTTAATGCGTATATTTTCGCATTTAAAATCAAATCACTACGATCCATCCATTCATTCGGATTGTGCCCAATGCCCTTTTGTCCAGGAAAACTAGGTCCAAAAGGAACTATATTTGGCATGATCTTCGCATAAGTTCCACCCGTAGTTGTAACTGGCGTACCATCCATGCCTGTTACCTTTTCATAAGTCGCCTTTAATGTTTGACATAAGAATCCATTTTTATCAAAATAAACAGGATCATAATTATGTATACATTCTACTTGTAGTCCTTTGCTTAATTTAGATTTGATTGTCACCTCTATTGTATCATTACTAATACTTGCAGGATAGCTAAAAGAGAAGTCAAAGCCAAGTTTTCCTTCTAAATCCACCAGCTTTTTATTGCTCATCTGCATTTTACCAAATTCAGGATCCTCCATGTTTAGTCCCAATTTATTTCCAAATCCATTATCTGATAAAATATATTCATTAATAAATTGGTTGAATACAGTTTTATTTTTAACAGCCGTACTCACACGATAGGTACTTCTTCCTCTTTCCGCATATACAACCGGATATTTACAATCGGGTGTCCAGCCCATAATAGGTGGTTTTCTGACTTCAAGGAAATGTGTTAAATCTTCAAATCCCGTTTCTTCATTGGTTCCAAACAAAATATAAACAGGACGCTTTAACTGAATTTTCAATTCCTTTATGGCATATAATGCGTATAAACAAGATAAAGTCGGCCCTTTATTATCTAAAATGCCGCGGGCAAAGATTCTGCCATTTTCATCTTCATAAGCTGAGAACGGAGGATGATTCCATCCTTCTCCTACAGGTACAACATCTAAATGTCCCATAATGCCAATATAGTCTTCTCCTTGACCATATTTGGCAATACCCACCATATGATCGACGTTTTCTGTTTCAAAACCTAATTCACGAGCTAATTTCAATGCTTCTTCTAAAGCTTTATTTACGCCTTCTCCAAAAGGCATACCTGGCTTAGCTTCACTTTGTACACTATCGATTTGAACAATTCTTTTGATTCCTGAAATCATCTCTTCGCTGATTTCATCGATTTTCTTTAATAATGCCTCTTCCATTTTATTTCCTTACTAATGGAGCTGTGCGCGTAGCCATATAGTTGTCCATCCATTCTTTACTTGCGACTTCAAATGTGCATTTTCCATCCTCATCATGATTTACTAAATATACTGTTGGGACTTGTTTTTCAGTTGCCACTACAAAACTAAAACCTTCAATATTTGTAGCACAACCCCATTCCCCCTTATTATTCATCGCAATCAAAGACATGTCTCCAGCTTTCCCTCTTCTTCGTTTTAATTCTAAATCAAAATCGTGTACAGCCTTTTCACACGCTTGTTGAGGATGCATGCCTTCTTTCATTAGGCGAACAATTTCATAAGAAACACAGCCCTTCATAACATCTTCCCCTAACCCTGTAGCACTCGCTCCTCCAACAAAAGAATCTACATAGAATCCAGAACCACATACAGGCGAATCGCCTAGACGTCCTGGATGTTTCATGAACAATCCAGAAGTACTTGTAGCACTTGTCATATGTCCTGCAGTATCTAAACAAACCATACCTACTGTGTCATGTCCTGAATATGGTTTTAATTCCGTATTTGTGATTTCTTTTGTACGATTGTGATAATGAATCTTGGCACGATCTGTAAGCATTGTTTTTCTTTCAAAGCCATGTCTTGAAGCATATTTTTCAGCACCTTGACCAATTAGGAAGTTGTTGGCATCATAGTGCATTAGACTACGTGCAATACTAACAGGGTTGGCAAAATCTTTAACGCCTCCAACACATCCAAATTCTAGTGTATCCCCATCCATAAAAGCAGCATCTAATTCCACTTCCATTTCTTCATTTGGAAGTCCTCCATATCCTACACTTTTATAGTATTCAAAATCCTCTACAGCTTTGATTGCTTCTTCAATCGAATCCGCTGCACTTTCGTTATTTTTTAACATAGAATCTGCTTTTGAAATTCCTTCTAAAGCCATTCTCCATGTTGCGATAATTCCGTACATACATTTTCCTCCTACATATGATTCAAAAATAAAATCGCTTTAAAAAAGCGACCTTATTTGTTTTTAAATTTTTTCATTTGCACGATAGCTTTTTTTAATACTTTTTCTGCATCCATCATACCATAATCTGTTGGATCAATAACCATAACTGGTGTTTTATCACCGTATTTTTTATTGATTTCATCAAATAAGAATTTAGTTTGTGGACCAATCAAGATACAATCTAAAGTATTTTTTTCAATGATGTCTTGAATGATTTTATATGAAAATGCCTTACATTCAATTGGCAAGTTGTGACTGTCAGCCACGTCCTGCATACGTTGTGCCATCATACTTGTTGACATCCCATTATCACAAAATAAGTATACTCTTTTCATATTCGTCTCCTACCTATTCTCAATATCTTGAAATTTCTTGAAAATCACGATTTGTTGTTGGGCAAAAGCCTTAAAATTTTCAGCTGCCATCAATTGATCCTCTGCATGCATCAACAACATATTTACCGCAACAGACTCTCCTCTTGCCTCTTGTTGAATCAAAGAAGCATGTGCTTCATGACCTTTAATATAAATAGCATCTCCTTCTTTAATTAATTCTTCTGCCTTATCAAATTCGTATTCCTGCGCCTTACGTGCTGCTTCAATATAGCTTGATTTTGCAGTACCTACACAAGAAATAATTTGAAAGCTTATCATTTCCAAGTTTTCCATAGATACCCTCCTTGTTCTGATTGTATTGTACATCATACAAATTTTCTTTTCTATGAATCGAACTTCCTAGCGATTAGGAAATATTCGATTATTCCTAACATCTAGGAAATTCCTTTCTGAGTATTCCATTCCTATACTTCCTATAATTAATATAGAAAGACAGGTGTACAAATGACAAACAATTATAAATGGGATTTATCTAAATTATATACTGGTTATGATGATCCAATCTTTTTAAAGGACTATGACCAGTTAGTAAACTACAAAATAGAAAACGTGACCACAAACACTTCCTTTAAACAACTCGAAGAAATCAAAGACTTAGAATATCGACTTCGTTTATATGTAACATTAAGACTAAGTGTAGAAGCCAACAATGAAGATGCTATTTTATGGTCAAGCAAAGTATTAAGTGCTTGTGCTGTAGCCGCAAATCAAATGAATGAATTATGGACAAAAATCTTAGAAGATAAAGAAATCAAGCAATCAAGTTATTATTCAACCTATAAATTTATCATTGAAGAAAAATTAAACAATGCTAAACACACATTGCCTTTAGAACAGCAGGAAATATTAAACTTAGTATATCCAACAAGTAAAAAAGCTTTCTCAGACATGTACTATGCACTAACTGGAAATGCCAAGGCCAACTATCGTGGGAACAGCTTACCTTTAACACAAGTAAAGAATATGTGTCATGATAATGATTCCAACGTTCGTAAAGATGCCTTCCTAGCCGAGCTTGAAGCCTATAAACCAATTGAAACACCACTTGCCTTTGCGGTAAGTGCCATTAAGAAACAACAACTTATAGAAGCACGCTTACTTGGCTATAAAGATCCTTTAGAAAAAATGTTGATTGAATCAAGAATGTCATCCAAAACATTAGATGCGATGATGAGTAGTATTCAAAAATATTTACCTGTATTTAGAAAATACCTTCGTACAAAGGCCAAGATGCTAGGTTATGATCATGGTCTTCCTTGGTATGAAATCTATGCCACTTTACAAGAATGTGACTTTAATTTCTCTATTGAAGATTGCGAATCCTATATTTTGGATGCTTTTGAAAAAGTAGGTGAAAACTTACATGAAATGACAAAAACTGCATTTAATGAACATTGGATTGATTATCCAACTTATGAAGGTAAACAACCTGGCGCATTCTGTGAAAACCTGGGTTGGATCCATGAAAGTCGTATTATCACAAACTACAACAATACATTAAGTGATATTATTACAGTTGCCCATGAGTTAGGTCATGCTTTCCATGGAGAAATGATTGAAGAACAAGCTATTTTAAACCGTGATTATTGTATGCCACTGGCAGAAACGGCAAGTACATTTAATGAAAATGTAATGTATAACTATATGGCAAGCATTTTACCTAAAAAAGAAAAATTATTAGTCATTGATACACAATTATCGGCATTATGTCAAAACGTATTGGACATCTATGCGCGATTCTTATTTGAAAAATCTGTATTTGAGCATATTGAAGAAGGTTTCTTAAATGCCAAACAACTATGTGAACTAATGAAGGAAGCCCTAAATAAATCATTCGGTGATGGTTTAGACAAGAACTGGATACATCCTTATCGTTGGATTACAAAGGTACATTACTACATTCCAGATATCGCGTACTATAACTTCCCATATACATTTGGTGCTTTATTTTCTCGTGGTTTATACGCAAAATTCAAAAAGGAAGGGACATCATTTATTCCTAAATATGAAAAACTACTAGCTGCAACAACCACAAATACTTGTGAAAATGTCGCAAGTATGGCAGATATCAACATTGAAGAAGAATCGTTCTGGCAAGAAAGTCTACAATCGATTGCCGATCAAATTCAAGACTTCTTAAAGGAGTTAAGCGCATGATCTCATTTGCGAATTTACATGATGATATAGGAAATGATTTGTTCGATCATAAAGAACAGTTGAATCGTTTGGATGAATTTCACTATCCTCGCTTTAAAGAAGGCACCATGAAATTTTCTGCCATTGTCTGCTGCTTTAGCGGCACTGAATCATGGCAAGATATGCAAGAATGTATCGTATATGCCAATGATTGTATTCATTCAAGTAAACATTTCTCATTTAACAACGATAAAGATATTCAAGTCTTTATCGCTGTTGAAGGTATGTGTGGAATTAAAGAAGATGTCACAAATAAAATTCAATGGTTATATAATCATAATGTACGTCTTGGTTCATTATGCTGGAACGATGATAATGCCTTAGCTTGTGGTGCAAGAACAAATAATAAACCATTAACAGATCTAGGTGTTGAAGCGATTCAAGCTATGAATCATATTGGCATAGCCATTGATACAAGTCATTGTTGCGAATGGAACTTCTATGATATCGCAAAAACAAGTACAAAGCCCATCATCGCATCTCACAGTAATGTGAAGGCTTTATACAATCATTACCGTAACTTGAGCGATTTACAACTAGACATTATTAGAAATAAACAAGGACTAGTTGGAGGTATTCCGGTTCGTTGGTTTGTGAAGAACAAGAAAGAAAATGCGACACTAGATGACTTTATTGAAATCCTTGAATACTTAAAAGAAAAGATTGGTATTGAACATATCGCATTAGGTTTTGATTTTATGGACTATATTCCTGGCATGGAAGATAGTAATGTGGTTGGTATGAAGGACATCACAGAAATCCAAAATATTGCACTAAAACTCAAGAAAAATGAATTCACAGATGAAGAAATCAATGCGATTTGTTTCAACAATGCATATTCATTTATGCAAAACTATTTATAAAAGATAAAATCCACCGAGCGGTGGATTTATTTTTTTCATTAAATTTCGTCTAATTCACGATCATCATATGGATACATTGGTCTATGAATTTGTCTAAATACAAGCTTTTCACTCGCTTGATTTGTAGGCCCATCCGTTAGTGCCATAACACAATACGATGCATATGCATCAAATTCAGCTGAGATATAACCTTGTTTAACAACAACGACATCATAATCATCTAGATTTAGGCCGCTTGTTACATATTGGGCTGGCTCATAATATTGAATGGCATCATTTTCAACCACAACATACACAGGCATGTTTTCTACCTTTACAGTAATTACTGTACCAATATCTTCTTTACCAACATACATTTCTTCAGCTAAGCCTTTGGCTACAACACTACCTTTAATATGGATTTTCTGACATAGTTCATCATAGTCCATACCCAAATCAAATTCGACATTGTCGCCAACCTTTTTGTTCATTAAGAAAGCATGTGCATTAAAATCAACGATTCCCGAAACTAAGTATTTCTTATGATTAAAATCATCTAAATTCATAATTTGTCTTAAAACATAATTATTAAAGCCATCCGCACCAGATCCTACATTATCTCCAGAATCGGTAATAAAGCATGTTCCTTGATCACGATAAACAACTTGTTTAATCGCATCTTCTAAAGAAGCTACATTTCCATGATAGTGGAATTCATGACGTTTTGAATAGGCAAATTCGCGAATTTTTCTTGCCCACATATCCACAAATTCTGTGTCTTTTTTTGTCTTTGGACATACGACAACAGAACATCCTAAGTTTGGTCCATCATGTCTTAAATAACCAATGTGGAAAGAGGCTGAACGAATGCGACCTGTCTTTTCAGCTTCTTCTAACATATTGTTGATAGACACCATGGGTTCATCAAAAGATACACTTTTTTCTCCACCAATAATAATGGGAACACGATAATAAATTGGATGAATATCTTCTCTATGATTTAATAGATCAATAAAATCTTTAGCCATAAATTGATACGTTTCCTTTGTATCAATGTGTGGTGAGTGTCTATAACATCTTAATAGATTTACATTTGAAACTAATTCTTCCGATAAATTTCCGTGTGGATCCATAACTAGGGCAATAGGCATATATGGTCCAACAATAGCACGAATTTCGCGTAGAATCGCATGTTCTGCTGAACCTCCTTGTAAACCAATCACCTTACTAGCACCATGAAGAAACAAGAAGATTCCATCAATTTCGTGTAGATGTTCTTTCACACTTTGTTTGAACTTATCCACAATAAATTCATAAGCCTGTAAAGTTACAGGTCCATGGGGATGTCCAATCGCACCAATACTTGGAATCAATTCAATGCCATTTTTTTCAAAAATATCTCGACAATACATAGAGTCGATACAGTCTTCTCCATATTTCAAAATAAATTTATCTAGACTCATTAAAGATCTAGAGTGTTCATTGGATTCTGAACTAAATCTTCCAACTAATACTTTCATTGTTTTATCCTTTCAAAATCTGCAACAATTCATTATCTAATCTACGAGCAAATTCAGCCATTAATAATACAGTTTGCCAATAATCCTTACGATGAATGATCAATCGATGAGAATGCATATAACGTGTAGGAATAGATAATGTCATTGTGACAACACCATCATGTGCTTTATGAATATTATCGGCATCTGTTCCACCACATGTCATCATGTCATAATTGATGTCTAAATCTAAATCTTTACAGATTTCTTCCATCTTTGCGATAAAATTTTTATTTGCAATAATTCCCGCATCCATTAAACTTAATACAACACCTTTTCCTAAGCCATTGATTCCTTTATCCATTGGTGTATCCATACTTGTTGTTACGTCTAAGGCAATCGCAACATCTGGATGTAACATATTTGCGGCTGTTCTTGCTCCTCTTAAACCAACTTCTTCTTGTACCGTACCAACACCATATAAATTACATTTATGCTTATCTTGACTTAAAAGACGCATTACATCTACAACCATAGCTGCACATAAACGATCATCCCAGGCTTTTCCCATTAAATAGTTTGGGTTGTTCATAACTGTAAATTCTGTATCTGGCGTAATCATATCGCCAATTTGAATTCCTAATTCTTCAACTTCAGCACGGTTTGCGACACCCAAATCTAAAAATAAATCTAAGGGATGAATAACTTTTTCTTTGACTTCCTTACTCAATCCATGAGGCGCACTCGATCCTACAACACCTTGATATCTTTTCCCTTCATGTGTTGTCACTACAAGCGTCTGACTAGGTAGTACATGTCCCCACCATCCTCCAACTGGGAGCATACGAATGTAGCCTTGTTCATCAATTTCGCGCACTAGAAAACCAACTTCATCCATGTGTCCACAAATCATAAAAGTAGGCTGGTCTTCTTCTCCTTTTTGAAGTCCAATGATGGATCCTAAATTATCATATGTGATTTCATCCGCATAGGGACTCATCCACTTTTTCATCATGCGACTCACTTCTTTTTCGTTTCCACTAATACCATGAGCCTCACTTAATTCTTTCAGCATTTCTAAATTAATATCACCAATTGCTTGTTCCATAGTATCACCTATCGATTTGATTCCTTAAATTCTTGAATCTTTTCTTCATTTAAATGTTCAACAAATACAGTTAAAGCTTTTTTTGCGCAGTCATAATCATTTAGATCCATACTTTCAATTGCGCTATATGCATTTTGAATCGCAATCGATACATTGAGTGTTGGACATCCAGCAAACAATTTGTGTACCCATGCCCCTTCATTTAGATCCATACTATAGTAGTGCTGATATGCGATATCTTCCTCTTTACAGATTTGTACTAATGCATCTAATAAACCGCGGTTTGGCATCATTCCTTTATCGTAGAAAGATACTAATAAGCCTTTTCCTAGCTCTCCTACGCTTTGGTCTTTTTCATCTAATGTTTTAGCTATCTTACAACCAAGTACAACACCTAGATCAGGTTTTACTAGTCCTGTAGCTGTTGTAGCGCCTCGCTGTCCTACTTCTTCCATAACGCAAGCTCCAACATATAAATCAAAATCAAATTCTTTATCTCTAACAGCTTTTAATAATTCAACAGCCATTAAACATCCAACTCTTGATTCTAATGCTTTTGAAATACATTGTTTTTGTACTTTGACAAATGGACCGTCTACAACGACACTATCTCCTACAAATACACCAAGTGCTAATGTTTCTTCTTTTGAATACGTTCCAAAATCGATAACCATTTTTTCTGTACCTACCACAAAGGCATTGACTTCACCTGTTTTTGTTTTTACACGCAAACGACTTCCTGGTAAGTATTGTTTATTGATTTTACCTATTTCAATAAATTCAGCACTTCCATTATCATTAATTTTTGTGATCATTAATCCTGATTCATCCATGTGTGTAATTACTAATACGCGCTTTGCGTTTTCCTTTTTACTTTTCTTTACGCCAAATACAGAGCCTAAATTATCATATACAATTTCATCACAATATGGCTCTAAGTATTGTGCCATACATTTGCCAACATTTTTTTCATCTCCTGAAATTGAAATTGTTTGTGTTAAAGTATTAAGTATTTTTAATGTTTCTGACATGATTATGTCCTCCTTATATAAAGCAGTATAGACCTATTTTGTTTCACTAGATTCCAAATGTGTTTCCTATTGTTAGGAACATAAAGAAAACCAACTCAATCGAGCTGGTCATTATTAATAAGCATGTTTTTCTAAGAATTCAGCAGTATCTTTTTTGTCGACTAACATTTTAGCGTATTCACACATAGCGCTTAATGATTCATTCAATCCGATTCCACCTTTTTTAGGCATTTTTAAAATTGTAACTTTATCTTTGTATGTTTCAATAGCCTTTTCACACTCTTGTGACATGATCGCAAAAGCAGGAATATTTGTTAGTTCTGAAATTGCTTCAGCTGATTTAGCAGCCATGATACCATAATTTGCATAGTTGAAACATGGTCCACAGATAACTACATCTGGATTAAATTTTTTTGCCATAGCCGCAAACTTCTTTGCGTTAAGTTCTGGCTCGGCTAAAAAAGTACCGTCTCCACAATATAAAGTAGCGATGACTTTCCCTCCTTGTTGATCCAAGAATCGAGTAAACATTTCACAAGAACCAATTCCCATTGCTTTTCCGCCCATAGGTAAATCAGGACTTTCTTTTCCTCCTAAACCAGCTTGTGTCTGGTCAAAAATCATCATAACTTTCATTGTGTTATCCTCCTAATCTTATAGATTATCTAAATCTAAATCGTCAAATGAGATATCGTCTTCTTCGCTTGACTCATTTGCAGCAGCAGCTTCTTCTGCTAAATATTTTTTATCTAATGTTCTAATGAATGGATAATAAATCATCAATCCTAATACCAACAAGAAGATTTGCCATACACTTGCTCTCCAAGATCCTGTAGCCAACCATCCTGAGAATCCAATTGGAGTTGTCCAAGGTAAGTTTACACCTGTTGTTCGTGGAATAATACCCCATAAAGTTGCGAAATATGATAGGATCAAGTTCATCATTGGAACTAAAATAAATGGAATCGCAATAACTGGGTTTAATACAACTGGTAAACCGAAGATAATTGGTTCGTTGATTCCAAAGAATCCTGGGACAATAGATAATTTTCCTAATTGTTTAATACGTTCAGATTTACATACTGTAACCATCAAGATTACTAATGATAGAGTAGATCCTCCACCACCGAAGTTACAGAAGAAGTTACTGAATGGGTTTGTGAAGATATATGGTAATGCTTCACCAGCTTCGAATGCGATTAATTGTTTTGCAGTTAATACGTTACCAATGAAGAATACTGAGTTACATACAGCTGGTCCGTTGATACCAAAGAACCAGAAGAAAGTACACATGAATGAATATAATGCGTTAGCTCCTAATGTATCTCCTAAACCTTCCAATGGTGTTTGTAGAATGGCTACTACGAAGTCTTGGAAGTATCCAAATTCTGTGAATGAATCTGCAACTGCAGGAGGTACACCTTTAGGCATCTTAATTGTCCATCCCTTTTTATAAGCGAAGGCAAATAACCATACTCCAAGAGTCGCACAAATCAAGGCCATGAAAATTCCGTTTGGTCCGATATAATCAAAATCTAAACCTGCGAAAATAGCATCTTCAACAACTTCACCTGAATCTCTAACAGCTGTGTGAATTGTTGGCATTAAAATAAAATAAGAAACCAATGCAACGGCAGCACCTTGAATCTTGTCTGCTTTAAATTCTCTTGCCATCGCATATCCTGTACCTAATGCAGTTAATAAACCTGTACAGTTAAATGATGCACGAGATACCGCCTTGAACCAGTCTGTCCAACCTGCACCAAGTACTGATGATACTGCAGCATCCCATCCTGGAATTGGGAAGTTTGCAATCAACAAGAAGACTGAACCAACAATTAATAATGGTGTAGAAATCAAGAAACCATCACGAATTGCGATTAACACTCGATTTTTAGTTAGAACATCTGCCATAGGCATTAAAATTTTTTCTAGCTTGTCCATAAACACTCTCCTTTATTAGCTGTCTTTACTTTATCACAGCTATTGATAATGAATTCACTAAATGTTTTCCTACATCTAGGAAATTACTTTTCCGTATCTGCCACACTAATAATATGTGTATTCGCAATACGGTCATGAAGCATTTTTCTTGATGGACTTGCCATACCCATTAGAATAGAAACAGCACTAATAATTCCAAATACATATACCGACATATCCATAATTGGAATGCCTGTAACGATTTGAATCAATTGACGCAAATAACTTGAACTATTCGCAATATAGCCTTCAACGATCATGATTCCTAGTCCTTCGCGCATTAAAATTGTTTTAAAATCTACATCCGATTCATCGTTTTTCACAACCTTTAATTTCATAATGCGTTTACCAAAGGTTTGTCCTTTATATACATACAATTCAAGAATCACAAAATATCCTAAATAGAATACAATCGCCAACAAAGCTACCAAAATATTGTATGGGGCCGGAATTTTAGATAAGTCTTGCGATACGGAAGTTGTATGATTTACAATGCTTCCAATTAAGACAATAGGGATTCCAGCAAACATTGTTGCCGCATACCAATCAATCAGATAGGCAACGCCTCTATAAAAACTATTTACTGAACTTTTCTTCAGTTTTACTCCATAACGATGTGTTTTATCCATATTTGCACAACCTTTCTATTCGATTATTTTTGATATAAATTCTTCATAGCTTTGACTTTCTAATAAAGCCACAAAATGATTTGCGTTATTGATCATACTGCTTAACCAATCAAAGAACATAACCAAAGTATCTTTGTATACTTCATTAATTGCCAGCAACATAACCATCTTCACTTCAAATTCTCCCCATTTGATTGGTTTTTCTAAAAACGCAACAGAAATCGAAGATCGAAAACTTGCCATATTCAATGAGTGTGGTACCGCAAATGAATACACAAAACTTGTGGATGCCATTTTTTCTCTTTGAAGAACTGATTTTTTAAACGCATCATCACTGTAACCAAGTTTTTTCAAGTGGTCACACATATATTCAATTGTTTCTTCTGGTGTTTCTGTTTTTAAATTCAAATGGAAAGTTTCAGGTTCAATCAAATCAATGATTTGAGCTTTAAACTCATTTTGAAATCTCTTTTTATCCAACGCATTTAACGTTTGGAAAATACGACTCTCATCTTCTGTTGTGATAAACACAGAAATTTGAACCGTTGGAATATCTAAATTATGTTGTAGTGGTGACGTTGTTAGAATCAAATCTGGATCTAATTCTTTTATTGTCTTTTCTTCAAAATAACTCACACTTTGAATCACATCCATGCGTTCGTTAAATAAGAAATCCACTTTCTTAAGTAAAATATCACCAAAAGCCTGATCCACAGGATAAATCATAATGGCTTTATAATGTTGATGATTATGCGTTCTTTCATAGGCAGCACCTAAATGAAGAGCCAAAAAGCCTAGCTCATTTTCAGAAATATCGATTTCTAATTCTTCATTTAAAATCTCACCAACACGAATAGACAATTCAAAAACTAATGGGTACTTTTTCTTCAATTCTTGAAGATACATATTATCGATATGAATATTTTTATTCTTTCTTTCAACCAACCCTTGCAAATGTAGTGCGATACCAGAACGTAAATCTACATCTTTTGAAAAGTCTATATCATAGTCTGATTTAATAGATTCGATAATTTGCGAAACCAATTCATTCACATTGTAGCCATGTTTACTATAAGCAGAAACCAAATCATTTTGAAGGTTCATTGAATTTTTGCCCATCAATAATAAGGCTAATAATTCAACTTCGTTTTCATTGATATCAATACGCACAATTTTAGATACACGATTAAAGAATTCTTTGGCAATCTGATATTCTTTTGTGTTTTCAAGATCTGTTCCACGACTTGTTTTGATGTAATTGTGGTGCAACATCCTTTCAATCGCCACACCAATATGTATCATCAACATAGGAATTGCCATTTCACGAATACGATAATTATATTCTTTTAAAATATTTTCCATGATATCTTTGACTTTTAATAAATCAAAACCTTTAAACATACTCGAAAGCTTATTTAGGTTCAAGAAATTTCCTTGCGTCTCTTCCGTAAGTAAATCTTTATAGAGTTTGCGCATTTCATCTTCGCCACCCTCTAAATGAATGTGATTTTTAGAGCGAATCAATTTTAAATCGTTATAATTCTCTAATATTTTCTTAATTCTTTTGATGTCATTATCAATTGAATAACCACTAATAAACACTTGATCTTGTAGATCCATCAAGTTTAATTCTTTTTTCTCAAACAATAACACACGTATAATATACACACATCTTTCTTGAGGTGTTTGAGGTATTATAAATTTTTGTGCTGTAGGCAATGTAACATTAATTTCATCTCGAATATGATATCCACTTCGTAAGTTGGATTCAATAATTGGCTGTTCATAATAGCGATTGATCGCATCGATATCACTACGAATTGTTCGATCCGATACCTGCATAAGCTTAGAGATTTCTTTTCCTGTCATCCACGCCTTTGTATCATTCAACAATAGAACAATTTTCTCTTGTCTTTTATTCACTTTTAGTACACCCCCATATTTATATTTTATATGATTTTCCCTCTTTATTAACATGCGTTTTTTCCTAATATTAGGAAATTTCCTAGTACAAGGAAGGAAGCTTCAAAGAATTAAAAATCTTTTCCAATATAATTATCCATGGTGATTCGCATGACAAAAGAAATTCGACATTTTTCAAAAAACAAAAATCTACACTTAATACTTTCAGTTATCATGACCATATTAAGTGCTTTTATTCAAGTATATGTAATTCAAGTCTTTATGAATCCGTGCAATTTATTGTCTAGTGGATTTACCGGAGTTGCGATATTAATTCATAAAATCTGTAATTTATTTAACATCCATTTTTCTATTTCATTAGGAATTCTTATGTTAAATATTCCGGCAGCATTAATATGTTATAAATCTGTTTCAAAACGATTTGTATTCTTGAGTTGCCTACAGTTTGGACTTGTATCATTCTTTTTAAATATTTTCTCTTTTACTCCCTTCTTTGATGATCTAGTCCTAAACGTATTATTTGGTGGATTCTTATATGGAATTGGTATTACACTCGCTTTAAAGGCAGATGGATCTACTGGCGGTACAGACTTTATAGCCCTGTACATTTCTAATAAGATTCATAAAAGCTTGTGGGATTATGTCTTTATTTTTAATACGATTATTTTAATTATTTTCGGTCTTTTCTTTGGATGGGTACATGCGGGATATTCAATTATCTTCCAATTTATTTCAACCCAAACTATTTCTCGTTTCTATCACAGATATGCCCAGATTACTGTTGAAATCACAACCGAAAATCCAGACATTATCACAAAGGCTTATACAGAAAACTTCAAACATGGTATGAGTGTTATTGATGCGTATGGGGCTTACAGTAATAAGAAATTCTATATCTGTAAAACAGTTATTTCGAGCTATGAAGAAGCTGATGTGATTGATTGTGTATTAAATGTAGCGCCAAATGTCATCATTAACTCATATAAGACGAATCATTTTTATGGCAAGTTTTATCATCAGCCAATTGGCTAAAAAGTATGAAAGACGCATTATTTGCGCCTTTTCTTTCTTGTTAAATTGTAACTTTTTGAAACCAATTCCATAATTAATGAATCAGATAATGTATCATCTAAAGCCAAAGATATCCAACTCTTGTGATTCATGTGATAAGCCGGATAAATTCCATCAATATCATAGTGTTCTTCGCTTTTTAGATTCATAATGTTTACCATACGGGTATTTCCATCTTTTAAAAGAGCGTTCCACTTCACATACATAATAAGGGAAAACCACTTATTATTGTCTAAATGACGAAAAACACCATTGTCATCCTTCCATGGAAAATCTGGTTTTACTCCATAAGTTTGAAAAATCCGATTCGTAATGCGATTCGCTTGATCATCCGCAAAGAATACGTCTGTACAACATATATCCGCAATTCTTTTTAATATGTCCTTATAAGCATCACGAACTCTACAAACAAAATCCCCATCAAAGGATTCTATGCGTAGTGGCATATATTCTTCATTACTGAAATTATCAATGACTTTACCTTTTAAAACATCCGATATTTCAATGACAGCTTTAAAATCTCCATCCATAAAATCTTCTGAATAAATATATGTGTTATTCTCAAAACAAAGCCCAAATTCTTTCAATTTTTCAAAATCAAATTTCTTCTTTAAAAAGATTTCATCCTCAATATGTATCATATTAACTCCATTCAAAATTTTCTTTTCCCGCACCAAGCTCAAAGAAATATTTTCCTATGCCTAAATCGATTTGTGATAGAGGTCCATTTTTCACTTTAAAACTCACTTTATTTCCCACACCATTTACTATATACGGCTGTCTATTTAAAGCACTTGGTGCTAATAATAAAGCTTTGATACCCGCGTTAAACCAATCTGGAACTACTCCTTGGTAATGGCTAATTTGATCAGCTGTCTTTGATTTGTGCGGTACACCCTGTGTTTTTCCATATCCAATCGCAATGACACCATTGACTCTAACATCTTTATCATCTAAATGTTTAAAAGCATTCTTGCCATTAAACATACCTCCACACCACCATGTATTTAGCCCAAGGCTTTGGGCATACAAAATTAAGTCAGCGCCACAATAGCCTATCTTTTCATCTAAACTTGAACATTCTTTACCTGCAAGAATGATATAGTTTTGTACTGTATTATTCGACATGAGTCTAGCCAAACTAGAAATACCATCGGAGTTGTTCATCACGAGTTTCAATGTCAAATCATACAATTCATTGTTTTGTTCAATACGTGCATTTAATAAACTTATTAAATCAACATCTAATGGTTTATCTAAATATTTCCGTACTGTGTGTCTTTTTTCAATCATCGTTTTCCCCTAAAACAAGTCTAGCATTGCATCTAAATACATTGCTTCACGAACATGGATTTGGTATTGTGGTTTTACCATATAGTAAAGAATAAATTCTAATAATAGGGCACTTCCTAAATCTCTTCCTTCGATTTTAAAATTTGAATAGCCCATAGGAACATAGATATTTAAAATATCCTCTAAACTAATAAATGCAGGATTTTCCATCACTCTAGAAAAACGATACCCTTCCTTTGAAAAAGGGGCCTTACATACATGATCCATACAATCAATACCTAGATTTTGTCTAGAAACCGATTTATAACATTCCTTACGATCTTTACATCCATACCAGCAACATTCGTTACATAAAAATTCTACCTTTGGTTTATATACTTCAGATAGTGAATTCAACTTTTCTAATTGTTTATTCAATCGAAAATCAGGGACTACATACGTAAAGTCTGAATTTTCTACTTCCTTTTCAAAATCATTAAAATCCGTTAATACTTTTGTGGTTGAAGATACAAAATATAGATTTGTATATTTTGATTTCAAATATTTCATCAATAAATCTGAATGAATAATAATCCCATTGTTTAAATCTAAATTCAACAATCGACATAATTCATTGCATTTTATATCGGATAAATGTTTTTCTTCAATCAAAGAATTACTAAATGTAAGACGTGAAGATATATTGTATTCTTTCATCAAAGCAAATACTTTTTTTGGATCACAATCTGCATAACTGATGCGTCCACCAGACCATATACAATCAGATGGTGAGCCATAAATAGAGCCAATCTTACACCAGTCATAGAAATATTCTGATTTATTTTTAAATAGGGGCAAAAACTTTTTATAAAATTCATAGAATTCAAATAAGCCCGGTAAATGATAATATACATTCATATTCTTAACCTCTTGATAAGATTATTTTACACTTTTATGAGCGAATAATTTAAAATAATTACACTTTTATGAGCGAATATAGAAAAATCCAACCTTTCGATTGGATTTTATTGAATCTGTGATTTTAAATACGCAAAGATGAATTCATCAAGATCTCCATCTAATACAGATTGAACTTGGCTTGTTTCATAACCTGTACGAACATCTTTAACTAAGCTATATGGATGCATGACATAGCTTCGAATCTGGCTTCCCCATTCATTGGCTGACTGCACACCTTTAATTTGAGCAATCTTTTTTTCTTGTTCTTCAATTTCTAATTGATATAAACGAGACTTTAAGACACGCAAACATTCTTCTCTATTTTCATGCTGACTACGTCCATTTTGACATGTAGCCACAATACCCGTTGGCTTATGCACCATACGAACCGCGCTATCCGTTTTATTGATATGCTGTCCTCCAGCACCTGAAGCACGTTTTGTTTCTACAATCAAATCTTCTGGTTTGATGTCAATTTCAATTTCATCATTAAATTGAGGCATAACATCTAAACTCGCAAAAGAAGTGTGTCTTCTAGCACCTGAATCAAATGGCGAAATACGAACTAAACGATGTACTCCCTTTTCGGATTTCAGATAGCCATAAGCCTTATCTCCTTCGACAAGGAAAGTTACACTTTTAATACCAGCTTCATCCCCTGGTAAATAATCTAGAACACTCACTTTAAAGCCATGTTTTTCTGCATATCTTGTATACATACGATACAACATGCTTGCCCAGTCACAAGACTCGGTTCCACCAGCTCCAGGGTGAATTTCTAAAATGGCATTGTTTTGATCATATTCATGACTTAATAAGACTTGGATTTCAAAATTCTCGAATTTCTTATCCATATCCGCATATTCTTCTTCGGCAATCATCATCAGTTCTTCATCAAATTCAGACTTTAATTCATCAGCCGTATCATTTAATGAAGTCAATTGTAAATCTAATTCTTCATAACAATCCACAATATCTTTTAATGCGTTTTTTGCACGAATCACTTGTTGAGCTTTTTTTTGATCTTGCCAGAAATCTGGTTCTAAAGTTTGTTTATCATATTCTTCAATTTGTTTATTTTTACTAGATAAGTCAAAGTGACTCACCTAAAGAATGTAATTTCTCTAGGTGAGTACTCACTCCTTGTTTCAATTCATATAGTTCCATTAAGCTGCATGCTCCTTACGAATACGAACCTTTAATAAAAAGAATGTGATTTCACGATCAATTCTTTGATTCATTTCTTCAAACATATCGAATCCTTCTTGTACATATTGTTGTAGAGGGTTATTTTGTGCATAAGAACGCAAATAGATACCACTACGCAATTTATCCATCATATCAATATGGTTGATCCAGTTACGGTCAATATTACGTAACACAACTGTCTTTTCAAAAGGCAAGAATTGACGCTTAACATCTTTGATTTCAGCTTCATATTCATTCCAAATCTTATTTACACAATATTCTTTAACTTCATCATAAGACTTTCCTTCAAGTTCATTTGCACGAATCGCCTTATCTTCAGCCATACCCATCATTTCAATGGATTTAACAACGCCTGCAACATCGATTGTTTGTTTCTTTTGATCCGATAAATTAGCTTGTAAAGTTTGTTCAATTGTTTTTTCAAATACAACACGAACCATATCATGCACTTCATCTGCTTCTAAAATACGATTGCGCTGTGCATAAATAATTTCACGTTGACGACGTAATACATCATCATAATCTAACAATTGTTTACGCATATCGAAGTTATATCCTTCAACACGTTTTTGAGCCATTGTGATTGATTTTGTAACTGCCTTTGATTCAATTTGTTCATCACCCATTTTTTCAAATAGCTTTTGTAGCTTGTCGCCACCAAAACGAACCATCAATGAATCTTCTAAAGATACATAGAAACGTGAGAAACCAGGATCTCCTTGACGACCAGAACGTCCACGCAACTGGTTATCAATACGACGAGATTCATGTCTTTCACTACCCAATACAGCTAAACCACCTAATTTACGTGATTCTTCTGTTAATTTAATGTCGGTACCACGACCAGCCATGTTTGTCGCAATTGTAACTGATTTTGGACGACCCGCCTTTGCGATGATTTCTGCTTCACGAGCATGGTTTTTCGCATTTAATACTTCATGAGGAATGTGTTCCTTATTTAATAATTGTGAAATAACCTCACTTGTTTCTACCGCAATCGTACCAACTAGAACTGGTTGTCCTGTTTCATGCAAACGTTTTACTTCACGTACCAATGCAGCATATTTATCTTTTTTATGTGCATAGATTTCATCAGGAAGATCCTTACGAGCTACTGGACGGTTTGTAGGAATAACAACAACTTTCATATTGTAAGTTGATAAGAATTCTTCTTCTTCAGTTTTTGCGGTACCCGTCATACCAGCCAATTTTTCATATAGACGGAAGAAGTTCTGGTATGTGATTGTCGCCAAAGTCGAAGTTTCTTCTTTGATTGGAACCCCTTCTTTAGCTTCAATAGCTTGGTGTAAACCATCTGAATATGCACGTCCTGGCATCATACGACCTGTAAATTGATCAACGATAACAATTTCTTTTTCATCACTAACTACATATTCAACTTCACGCATCATGATGTAGTTTGCCTTTAAAGCCTGGTTAATGTGGTGAACAAGTTGAGTGTGTTCAATATCGTAAAGGTTTTTGATCTTAAAGAATTTTTCTGCCTTATGAACACCATCTTCACTCAACATGATCTGACGTGTCTTTTCATCTATATCATAATCTCCAGAAATCAAAGTTTTTTCATGAGTAAACTTATCTGTTTCATATTCTGGAGCTATTAAAGTCTTCACAAAACGATCCGACTGAATGTATAAGTTTGCGGTTTGTTTTTTACCACCTGAAATAATCAATGGTGTACGACTCTCATCAATTAATACAGAGTCAACTTCATCGATTACAGCCATGTGAAGTCCACGCATTACACGGTCTTCAACTTCTGTAACCATGTTGTCACGCAAGTAATCAAATCCAAGTTCTGAGTTTGTTGTATATGTAATATCACATGCATACGCATCACGTTTTTCTCTTGGTTTTAAATCACGTGTATTTACACCAACAGTTAAACCTAAGAAACGATAAATTTCACCCATCCAGGCAGCATCACGACCAGCCAAATATTCATTGACTGTGATTACATGAACCCCTTGACCTGCAAGTGCATTCAAATATACACACATTGTAGCTGTTAAAGTTTTACCTTCACCAGTCTTCATTTCTGAGATATCACCTTTGTGCATCGCAATCGAACCCATAATCTGAACTTTATAAGGTTTTTCGTTGATTACACGATAAGCAGCTTCTCTAGCTGTTGCGAACGCTTCAGGAAGAAGATCATCTACCGTTTCTCCATCCGCAATTCTTTTTCTATATTCATCCGTTTTTGCACGCAACTCATCATCTGATAATGCCTGCATTTCTGGTTCATATTTTAATACTTGATCTGCAATCTTTTCTAATGCAGATAATTCACGTTGTTCTTCTGAAAATAATTTTCCAAAAATTCCTGCCATAATATAAGTTCTCCTTTTAAAGACTATACTATATTTTAACATAGAAACGACACGATAAATAGGGCAACTCAAATAAAAAAAGAGAATTTCACATTCTCTTACACAATTTTTCTTTCGAACGGGTCGCAACTCATTCCCTTCTCTAAAATTTCTTTTGCCCATTCCTTAGCGCCAAATAAAGAATGATCTTTGTAGTTACCACACTCTTTTTCTTCTGTACCCGGAACATCTTCCCATTCTGTAGTTGTGATTAGCTCTAAAGCTTCTTTTACGGCAATCGCAACATCTTTACTTGAATGTTTTCCCCATGCTAAAAGGTGAAATCCTGTACGACATCCAAATGGTGAACAATCTAAATACCCAGTAATTCTAGGGCGAAGATATAATGCGAACAAATGTTCTAAAGTATGCATAACTCCGGTTGGTATCTCTTGTCGATTCGGTTGACATAAGCGAACATCAAAATTTGATACAATATCTCCGTTAGGTCCTTTTTCTTCACTTATCAAACGCACATAAGGCGCTTTTACTTTAGTATGATCTAAAGTAAAACTTTCAATTTCTACTTTTTCCATAAATACTCCTCTACTTGTTTCATAAACGGCATAAATGCACTTGGTAATGCGATATACTCTTCTATTTCTTCAATTGTTTTATAATTTGAATCTTCCCTATCTACTATACACAACGTCGCATCCATATGCCACTCCACATGTGAAAAAATATGTATATAAGGTTTTAATTCAATACTTTCTATAATATGTTCTGGTTTCGTTTCATCAAAGCCATAAAGTCCTGCCAACAAACCGGTATCCGCTCTTTTTACAACATGAACCTTATTTTGATGTATCCAAACATACACATGTTTATACTCGATTTTACGTGCACTTTTCTTTGGCTTATAAGGCAAAGAAGCAGGATCTGAAGCTTCGCAATATTTTTTGATTGGACAAATATCACACCTTGGACTTTTGGGAATACAAATAAGTGCTCCCAGTTCCATCAACGCTTGATTATAGTAAGAAATCTCTTCTTTTGAAGGAAGACTTTCATCTACTAACATTTCAATCTGTTTCTTCACACTTGTCTTGGTAACATCCTCATAAATATCATACAACCTAGAAAATACACGAATCACATTCCCATCGACTGCACTTACTCTTTGTCCATACGCAATGGAGGCTATGGCACCTGCCGTGTATGGGCCAATTCCTGGTAATGTTAATAATTCTTCTTTTGTGCAAGGTAATTTTCCATTGTGTTTTTCAACACATTCTATGGCACATTTCTTTATATTTTTACACCGCGAATAATAACCTAATCCTTGCCATAACTTATTTAGCTTCTCATCATCACACTTTGCGACACTCTCAATATTCGGTAACAGCTGCATCCACCTTTTAAAATATGGAAGCATAGCCTCAATACGAGTTTGTTGGGCCATGATTTCACTGATCCATATTTCATAAGGGTCTTTCTTTAAACGAAATTCTAAAGGACGATGATTTTTAATATACCAGTCTATTAAATCTTTTTGAAATTCTTTCATAACTAAAAAATAGGCAGGAGATTAAACCCTGCTATATATCCATTGGCAGTTCCCTGTGATTTTTACATCACCACTATTCGCATCAATAAATACAGAATCTCCTTTATTTACTTCTAAAGTTGTACCATCATTTTCAATTGTCGCATTACCCTCAATCAACAAGATAGAACCAAAACTTTCATCATCAACATAAAGCGTTGTTGTACCATTCAATGTAGACTCATATGTAGTAAAGTATTCGCAAGTTGCCAAACGAACAGTATCACAATCACCATTCTTTTCTTCAGGACCACATGGTTTAAAATCAGATTCAATCGGACTTAGATTTGAAACATCAATCGCCTTTTGAATATGTAATTCACGAGGTTTACCATCTTTTCCAACACGACCAAAATCATAAACACGATATGTTGTATTTGAGTTTTGTTGGATCTCACAAATCTGAATTCCTGCACCAATCGCATGAATTGTACCCGATTTTATAAAGAAAACATCTCCCTTATGTACTGGAACCGCTTTTAACACATCTAATAAAGTATTATCATGAATTCGACGTTCAAATTCTTCTTTAGTAATTTCTTTATTTACACCAAAATATAAAAATGAATCTGGTTCACAATCTAAGATATACCACATTTCTGTTTTTCCATATTCATGCTCAACACGAAGCGCATATTCATTATCAGGATGAACCTGAATTGATAATGGTTGTTTAGCATCAATAAATTTAATTAAGATTGGAAAAAACTCAAATGTGTTTCCCTTTGTTCCTAAAACACCCTTTCCTTTTTTCTCTAAATATTTAGGAAAAGATAAGCCTTGATATTCACCACTCGCAACAATACTTGGACCATCTGGATGCACAGATAATTCCCAGCTCTCCGCAACTGGATCCATATCTGTTTTTTTACCATAGTTTTCTTTTAGTTTAGTACCACCCCACAGGTAGTCTTTAAATGCAGGAGTTAGTTTAATAATTGACATTTTATGTACCTCACTTCTAGTTCTATTATAGTTAGTTATTCATATAATGTCTACTTCTCCACACTTCTTAAAACAACGTCTACATCAAGACTAAATATCATTATCTAAATGGTATCAATCCTGCATATATCTATATTTTTTCAACTTATCAAGAAGATGGATGCGAAATCCACATCCATCTATTAAAATCCATTTCAATAATCTCAAAGATTTGTTCAATATTAATTGTTCCTTACACGTTTCGACTACACTTAAGCTTTCATCAATAGCCTTTCAATCGACTCTTCACTTACCGAGAAGATTGATGCGATACTTGAAATACTGAATCCTTTGTCTACCATTGTTTGATACATTTCAAGTTCTTTTTTCTCAATGCCTTGTTCAATTCCTCGTTCAATTCCTTGTTCAATGCCTTGTTCGATTCCTTTTTTTATTCCTTCAGCTTCCCATTCCTTTGACTTTACTTCCAGCCATCTCTTTTCAGCTTCACACATTTCAATCTCCTCCTTTTCCTCTAATTCTTCTAAATCCAACCATTCTACATCCGTCAATGTCTTGACCACTTTTAATACACTGCTTTTCACAAGTCCAAAATGATTACTCGTTCCTTCATAAATAGACTGATCATAAATACTTCGACATATGTAGAATAGATTATACACGTCTTCTTCATTAAAATTATATGAAGTATTTCCTGTGATTTCAATCAGATTCATTTTGTAGTCATGGAAATAGGATTCAAATCTTTCATCCACCTCAACTAGCTGTGATAGCTGTCTAGCTGCATTCCAAGGCTTTTCACCTGTATAGAATACTAGAATGTTTACCATAGGTAGTTTTTCTTTAACCTTATTCTTCTTTGACTTCTTTAACATTCGCTCATACGCTACATACTCATAGGCAGCCGCTCTTACAACCATGGACATATCCACATAACTTTGATTCTCAATAATCAATGCACTATAAAGATTTCCATCATTGTACTTACGAATCACATCCACATGCTTTTCTAGATCCATATTCGAATCATTCATCTCAGAATCAAGTTCCATACAGTTTTCAGGTTTAAGAACTCTTTCTCCATCAAAGAAGTACGCATTAAAGAAGTCGACAAAATAGGCATTGTTTTCTAAAAACTCCTTCATAATTTTGTCTTTTGATTTATTCATGTGATTTCATCACCCCTATCTCATATACGAAATAAATTGAGGTTTTCCAAAAAAGATGTATTATTTTGATAATTTCACATAATTCAATCGGATTTCACAACATTTACCAAAGTTATACTAAATTTATGACAACATGGAATGTTATTCTATAAGTGCCTTAAAGATAAGGCAATGAATATAGAAATAAACCAATATTCATATCTCTCTCCTAAAAAATAATAATTATAAACAAAAAGGAACCATTCTAGACGCCAACACTAGAATGGTTTTCTTATTATCCTTCATATTCTGTTGTATATTCATTGTCTATCGCAAACGAATGATCCATCGGACCTGAGCCTTTGCCCAAATCAAGCATTGCTCCTAATGCCCCAGAAATATAGTCTTTTGCTCGTTTTACCGAAGTATCTAAATCATATCCCTTCGCAAGATTTGATGCAATTGCGCTCGACAAAGTACAGCCCGTACCATGTGTATTTGAATTATTGATACGCTTCCCTTTAAACCAAGCATATGAATTGTTTCTATACAATAAATCATTCGCATCATTGATTTGATGACCACCCTTAACTAAAGTAGCGCACCCAAAATTTTCACTGATTTTTTTTGCCGCTTCAACCATACTAGCCTCATCCGTAATTTCCATTTCAGAAAGCACTTCTGCTTCCGGAATATTTGGAGTAATCAAAGTAGCTAAAGGCAACAATTCTTTTTTCAATGTTTCAATCGCATCCTCACTAATCAATCTAGCACCACTTGTCGCAACCATCACAGGATCAACGACAATATTTTCTGCCTTATATTCCTTTAGTTTCTTTGCGATCATTTCAATCAAACTAGAACTTGATACCATCCCAATCTTTACCGCATCCGGATAAATATCTGTAAATACCGCATCTAGCTGTTCACCCAAAAATTCAGGTGTTACATCCATAATACCCGTTACTCCCAATGTGTTTTGCGCTGTTAATGCCGTGATTGCACTTGTTGCGAACACATGGTTAGCACACATGGTTTTAATGTCTGCCTGAATGCCTGCTCCCCCACTCGAATCACTTCCCGCAATCGTTAATGCACTTTTCATTTAAATCTCTCCAATCTTTTATTTTAATCACTTTAAATCCGACTTTTTTCGCCACATCTATACAATAATCTGCATCCTCAAACACAATTATATCTTCTGGTCTTTGGTTTAAAACTTGTGCACATGCCAAATAAAAATCCGGATCATCTTTTGACTTATTCACCTTTGAACAAGTTATAATATCTTCAAAATAATTCAACACACCCAGTCTATTCAACGCAATTTTTACAAGCTCTTCATCACAACTTGTACCAATCACATTAATCGAATCATAATGTGAAATAAACTCTTTAAACCCAGGCATAAGGTTCACTTCATACTCATAAAAATCTGATATAAAATTCAATACCTCAGAAATGATTCGTTCTTCTTGTTTACTGATTTTATAATGATTCTTCAAGTATGTTGCGCTCTGTTCTAAACTCATATCTGAAACAATTTCATCAAGATTTTTTTCGGGAACCATTCCCAAACTTTGAACATATTGACTTGCCAAAGTATTCCATACTTCCATTGAATCCAGTATTGTTCCATCCACATCAAAAATTGAATAATTCATATTCTCTCCACCAAGAAAAAAAAGCTGCAGAAAACCAATCTGCAGCTCACTATCAAAAAGATATATTCCCTACGTTGGTATTATCCAAATCAGGTTATAGGGTCTAGGACAAACCTACTCTTAGCCTAAAATCTCCCCTTTTTTAACAGCAATATTATAAGTCTTTCGTCGCAACTAAATCAACACCCGTACCACAAATATCAGAAACAATTACATCTTCACGATGCACAGGTGCCTTCACAACCACACGGTTCAATTCCTTCATAACATCAAAAATCTTTTCCTTTGGAATATCCCCGTTGGTTTTCACGCTCAATCTTTCAATCTCAGCACCCACAATTTTCACAGTACTTGTCACAACACGAGTTGGATGCGTACACTCTTTCTTTCCATAGATTGCACCTCTAGGACAACCATTTCCAGTTACTTTATAATCATTTTCTTCATCAACCTTTAAATGGCAACCCTTAGGACATGTTATACAAATTAACTCTCTCATTACGCATCCTCCTCAATAGATACAACCAATTCTTTATCTGCCTTTTCAAGCAATATTTTAGGAATTGATATCTTCTCCATTTCACTTGGAATCACATGTTCCTTTTTAAATTTCGCAATGATTGTATCCCCATCCTTCACGACAATATTTACCTGTTGCGTTGGTCTTCTTACACGGAAAGAAAGCTCAACACTCTTTTCTACATTATCCTTACGAATATATTGAGGAACTACATACGAAATATTATCTCCATTTATCGTCCTTACGAAACGATCCTTAGATACTTCGCCATTTGAAACATATCGACCAGCACCCATTCCAGCCGTTTCACTTTCCAAACTTACAAAATCCACTAAATCATGCACATGCACAACATTACCTGATGCGAATACCCCTTCCATAGAAGTCTCCATATTTTCATAAACAATAGGGCCATGTGTTCTAGAATCCATTTCAATCCCTAAATCATTTGACAACTCATTTTCTGGAATCAATCCAACTGACAACAATACGCAGTCACAATCAAATTCCATTTCTGTTCCTTCGATTGGATTTCTATTTTCATCCACCTTAGAAACAACAACCTTTTCCACTCTAGACTTACCCACAATATCCGTAATTGTATGACTTAAATACAATGGAATATCATAATCATGTAGACACTGAACAATATTACGATTCAAACCATTTGAGTACGGCATAACCTCAACAACAGCTAAAACTTTTGCGCCCTCCAAAGTCATTCTTCGCGCCATAATCAAACCAATGTCACCACTACCCAAAATCACAACTCTTTTACCTGGCATATACCCTTCAATATTTACATATCGCTGAGCTGCACCTGCCGTAAACACACCAGAAGCTCTAGTTCCTGGAATCGCAATTGCACCACGTGTTCTTTCACGACAACCCATATTTAAAATAATAGATTTAGCCTGTATCATTAAATATCCATGAATACTACTTGAACAATACACCATTTTATCTGGCGTAATCTCAATTACCATTGTATCCAATAAGATATCAATATCTGTTTTATCAACTTCATCAATATACTTTCCTGCATATTCAGGACCTGTTAATTCCTCTTTAAAGTGGTGTAAGCCAAAACCGTTATGAATACACTGATTTAAAATCCCACCAAGTTCCTTATCACGCTCAATAATCAAAACGGACTTGGCACCATTTTGTCTTGCGGCGATTGCACTGGCAAGACCAGCAGGGCCACCACCGATGACTACTACATCATACCTATTATTCATCACCATTCTCCTTTGTTCTTCCACACAAAATATAAGAACCGTTCTTATCCAAAACAATATCTAACTGACTAACACCCAACTCATTAGCTAGAATTTCCTGGACTCTAGGTCCACAGAATCCTGACTGACATCTTCCCATGCCAGCATTACATCGACGTTTGATTCCATCTAAACTAACTGGTTTGGGACTTCGACGAATCGCATCAAGGATCTCTCCCTCACTAATGGTTTCACAACGACAAATAATACGACCATACTCAGGATGTTTTTCAATATATTCTTTTCTTTGTTCATGTGACATTTCTTTAAAACGAACTACTTTTCTTGTAGAAACATAATTCTTTTTTAAATTTAAGAAATAGTCTTTTTCCTGCATCATTCTCACAATGTCTAATGCGATTGCACTCGCACTACTTAAGCCTGGACTTGCCATTCCGGCAATCAAGAAGAAATTATGTATATCTTTATCTTCGCCAATAATAAAATCTTTTGTATCACTTCTTGCACGCAATCCCGCAAACGTACGAATATTTTCTTGAAGCTTCATATTCGGTACGGATTTAACCGCATTTTCACGAATTATTTTTAATCCTGCAGACGTTGTCGAATAATCATCCGCATCCGTATTTGTACTTGTAGGACCCACAATTAAGTTTCCATCTACTGTAGGAGCTACCAATACACCCTTACCAATCTTTGTAGGGCATTGGAAAATAACATGATGAACCATGTTTCCTTGTGACTTATCTAATAAATAATATTCTCCTTTGTTTGGCGTAATCTTATAATCTGGTTTCTTAATAAGGCCAGTTACATGATCACACATAACACCCGCACAATTTACGACCAATGGAGCTTTGTATGTATCATTCACAATAAAGATATCTCCATCTTTTTTTATACTCGTAACCTCTTCATTCAAACGAAGCTCTACACCATTTTGAATTGCCACTTCACTTAATGCGATCGCAAACTGCCAAGGATTGATAATACATGCACTTGGCGCATATAAAGCGCTTGTACAGTCTGAATTTAAATTGGGTTCCATAACAGATAGCTCAGGCTGTTTAATAATACGCTGATTTTCAACACCATTTTGTACACCACGCTTATATAACATTTCAATGGTCCTATCATCCTCTTCACTAAATCCAACAACCAAAGAACCAATATTCTTACATGGAACATCTAAATCTTTACATAAAGAAGGAATAATTTTATTACCCCAAATATTATATTTTGCCATCAAAGTATTTGGCTCTGGATCATAGCCCGCATGAATAATTGCACTATTGGCCTTAGTTGTTTCATCGGCCACATCATTATTTTTTTCTAACCACAATACTTTTCCACTATATTTACTCAATTCAAAAGCTAAAGAGCATCCACTGATACCCGCTCCAATTATTATACAATCGTACATAGTTCGCACCTCTTTCAAAGTTACGATACGCTTATTTATATTTCATTTCAAATGTGTAAAAAAGTCCATTTTATTAATCAAAATATTGATTAATAGCTAGACAATCAAATAAAATGGTGTAAGATAAAAATAGATATCGATTAATGATTTGATTAGTAATCGATTTATTAATCAAAATAAATCAAAAGAGGTTTATTATGGGAAAAAGAAATAAAGTAACTACACGCGATATTGCCCAAGCCACAAATGTATCGCAATCCACTGTATCTATGATTCTAAGTGAGAATAAGAATGTATCTTTCAAAGAAGAAACAGTAAATCTCGTCAAAAAGACAGCCAAACAAATGGGATATAAAAAGCCAGAAGTTAAAAAAAGGTATTCAAACGCAAAAAATACGATTGTCGTGATTTGTTCCAACTTATCCAATTCGTATTATTCTATGGTTGTTTCAAGTATCATTGAACAGGCGAGTAAGACAAAAACACAAATCTTTACTATTTCTACATTGCGAAAAGATGATCTTGAAAAGCACGCCCTTTCCAACTTAAAACTATTAAAACCATGTGGAATCATTCTTCTATATCCCCCAAAATTTGTTGATGAATGGAATACACTTTCCAAACAAATACCGTGCATTATTATCGGGGATAAACCAAAAAAACTTGATTGTGATTCCATCGAACTCAACAGTTTTAAATGTGGTAAATTATTAGGTACCCATTTAAAACAGTTAGGACACAAAAAGATTGCGTATATATCAAGTCCATTAGATACAACGGAAATTGGGCGAAACGAAAGATATGAAGGAGTTAAAAGTGTCTTGTCAAATACACAAGTATTTTTTAACTCGTCTAAACAATTTGAATTATACCCCATCGAAAAAAGAGAATACGAAAATGGGTATCGTTTAACGAAACAAATCTTAAGTGATAAATACGATGCCTATATTGGAAATAATGACATGACGGCCTTAGGCATCGTAGCCTGTTTAAAAGATCACAACATTAAAACAAGTGTAGCCGGATTTGACAATATTCCTGAAGCTGATTTTCCTCAAATACAATTGACCACGGTAGACCACGGTGCTTGTGAAAAAGGAAAAGAAGCCGTTGATATTCTTTTAGAACAAACAAAAAGCGAACGAAAACGTATCGTCCATATGGAATATGAACCACAGTTAATCATTCGCTTATCTACTTTTAATCGCAAGAAATCATCATCTCAATAATTTTATCATTCGTTTGAAGCATTCCTTGAGAACCAAGTGTTCCAATATTTTGAATTGTTTCATCCACACTATGAGCAACGATTCCATCGCCTGCATAGAATTGTTGCTTATTTTTATACATATAGTACCCCATAATACCAGCATCTACACTAGAAGCAATCTTAGCTGCACAACTAGCCTTAGCCCCATCACAAATCGTACCCGAAAGGATGGCTAATGCGTTGACAATCGTATGCTGAATTTCTTTATAGGTTCCATTATGTAAATAGGCAATACCAGCACCCGCAGCAGCTCCAGAACTAACAGCACCACAAAATGCCGATAAAGTACCAATACCTGTTTTAATGTAAATAGCTGTTAAGTTGGATAAAACCAAAGCACGATACAATTGTTTTTGCGTACAATCTAATTCTTTGGCATACACAACAACAGGCACACAACAAGTAATCCCCTGATTTCCACTTCCTGAATTGATCACAACTGGAAGTTCACACCCATTCATTCTTGCGTCGGATCCAGCCGCCGCATAAGCTTTGGCCCTTGTCTTTACACAATCTGAATCCATATTCAAGATCACATGACCAATGTTTGCACCATACGAATTATGAATCCCCTCATTTGCGATGGCCATGTTACAAGCGATTTGACGATCTAGTATTTCTTTTACATCCTCAATATCCACAGTTTGTGAAAAATCCCAAATCTGTTTCATAATCAAAGCACTGTGATCGGCTTTAAGTTCTAAACTCGTCGTCTTATCTTCAAAAATAACTTGCCAGTTTTTTTCAATTTGTACAATATTCGTATGCGTATCTACAATACGAACACTGGCGTGTTCTTGTTCATAATACACATGGATTTCTAAATCGAATACATGCCCTTGTTCAATGTGCTGCACGGTAATATTTGTATTTTGAACATATTCAGGCAATTCTTCAATTTGTTCACGTGTTGCACTAGAAAGCACTTCTAGTTTTGCGTCGGCATCCCCATATAGAGCTCCTGCAGCAGCTGCAACTTCAATCCCTTTTAAGCCATTTGTATGAGGTACAATCACACTCTTAACATTTTTTATAATACTGCCACTTGCCTTAACAACAATACGATCTGGTAAATGATCTAGCACTTGCGTTGCCTTAGCACACGCATAACTAATCGCAATAGGCTCTGTACAACCCATAGCCATCACTAATTCTTCTTTTAATATTTGTACATAAATCGAATATAATGAATCCTCTTTATTCATCTTCTTTCACCCATACACACGCCAATTTGTGATCTTCCATTTCTGTCATACCAAAATAAATTGTATCCTTTTCTTTTACGCCAAAATTCTGATGTAAAGCCGTTAATACTGTTCCATACATCTTTCCATCTTGTATTCCTTCCAGACGAACCCAACATGCCTCTACATCTTTTCCTTCATCTAGAAAATAAACCATGATATCATCTGGATACTCTAAATGTCTTGATGGATCCAACTCTTTATATAAACGAAGTTCTTCTAATTCCTTAGAAACTTCTGTGGCCTTTTCAACCATATCAATCTTATCCTGGAACAATTCCACATTTACATTATCCAAGATTTGAATATCCATTTCCTGCACATCAAAACGAGGAATCTTGCACGATACACCAATCGGTACAATGCGATATTCAATATTGCGTTTCTTTGTTTCCAAAGCTACGATTTCAAAAATAAAACCCGCATTATGATCGATATAACCATACATTAATGCACCATATAGATTATCTAGCTTTAACCCCATCTTCTCTAAAAGCTTAACCATTTTCATGCCGTGGATTTCCACCATTTTCTGATCCATGTCACGAAAACTCATTTCATATACTTTCATCTACTCACCCTCATACACATCTTTTAATTCTTCAAAGTTATATTCCAACACCTTATTCAATTCAACGATATCTAAATCTTCATCTACTGGAAAATCCGAAAGACTCATCTCATTGGCTTCGACATATTCTTTAAACAATTCCATGGACTGATAATAATAATCCTGAAACTCTTTAAAACCATCCCATATCGCAAAGCCACGACCATTGATCACATTCGCACCTTCTTCTATATCATCCACTTTTTCAACTTGAATTTCAATCTCAAAAGGCTCTTCTAAATCATAAACCATCTTAAATGTATCTCCCTCTTTGAAATCAGGCTGGATTGATGAAGCACAAGGTAACTTATTAAATTGTTCATCCTCACAATTTGGGCATACAAAAGGGATACCATTCACTTCAATCACAAAGTCCGCATATTCTTCAGACAAATAAGACGCTAATGTATAGTAAGCTAAATCCGCTAAAGATAATGAGTTAGGTAAACTCATGTATCGATACATTAAATTATTAAATCCCAATACTTCTGTATATACTTTTATCATGATTGACTTACCTCTACTGAATAATTTCCAAAATGAATATTGGCTTTTTCATACTCTTTAACAAGTTCATAACGAATCTTTGCGAGCATATCAAAACCATCTAGACTTGTCTTACTTGGAACAACAACACGTAGATCAATGCCGGTTGTAGAAAAATTGATTACTTTTACTTCAATTGGAGTTTCACTTTCAATATCATATTCTCCCATTGTCTTTTCAACTAAACTCTTTAAAATATCTATCGCCAAATCAATATTCGTTCCATAAGAAACCTCAATTTCTAAATAGTTATTCTTTCGCGCATCCTGAAAAAATGCATTTTCAATCGTAGCCGAATTCAATGTTGAGTTTGGCACAATAATACGATTACTTTCATACGTACGAATGATCGTATGACGAAAACGAATACTTTCAACATACCCAATCAATTCACCTTGATTGACTTTAATTAAATCGCCCTCGACAAATGGTTTAAATGTTAAAATCATTAAACCACTACATAGATTTCCAAAGGCATCTTTAGCAGCAACACCTAAAACTAAGGCAACCACTCCACTGGATGCAGCAAGATAGGACATAATAGGTTTGGTCTGTTCAAATTGTCCAAGAAAAATCATTCCATTAATAAAAACCAAAACATATTTTATTAATCTGGCAAAACTTGCCTTATTTGTGACATCCTTTTTATATAATACTTTACGAATTCCTTTATAGATTCCAATAGAAACTATAACAGAACCAATAGTAACAATAACAATTGATTTCATCTAAATCATCTCCAATACAATTTTTTCTGTTCCTCTGTCGTCTGATCAATAAACTTCTTCTTTGTGTATAAAAACTCTTCTAAATCCATATAAATATGTAGAAGCATCGCCTTTGATTCAAATTCAATTTGACTTTCAGGAAGAGCCTCACTCTGTTTGTCTTTCAACATTTTATGAAGCGAACTAATTTGAGGCTGAGGATCATTTTTTTCATGAATAAACGGAATTAAATATTCAATATAATTCGCCAATTCATGCGCCTCTTTTGGCATTTCACGAATCTTTCGAATTTTATAATGCAGCATATGCAGAATATCGCACTGTAAAGCACGCATCTCAAAATAACGAATATAATAATCTGGCAAATTCGTAAACGTATTATCCTGATATTCCATCGCAATATGAATATATTTTTCAGCCTGTTCTTTAATATCCTCTAATTCTTTCCAAATTGTTGTATTTCTTTCCTCACTTTGAATATAATAAACAATTTGATACATCAAGCTCTGAATCTTGTCCTCCATATAAATCATACAAGAATTCAAATACTCTTCTTCTCCACTATAATCATGAACCAAATTCAATAAGAATGCGATAATGGCACCAATTAAAATCAAATAAAACTCATTCATCATGAAGTGAAGACTAAAATCCAAATAACTCAAGTAATGCACGGCAATCATCGCATTTACACTTAAAGTATTCTGACATTTCATTTTCTCACTATACCCAACTAAGCACGCAATCACAAGTCCAAAGGCTATCCAATGGCTTGGAATAAGTCCAAAGAAAATAAAACAGAATAGAATTGTCACAAAGAATGTGGAAATTCTTCTAAGAACAAGCTTCACCGTCCCCCACTTTGTCGTCAACAAAGACAATAGTGCAATCGTTCCAGCACTTGTTGGATTATCCAACTTAAAAAAGTAGGCTAATATAATTGCGATGGCACTTCCTACGCCTATTTTAAGTGATAGTATCAATACTCTTTTTGTTTCTCTTTTCATATGCCTACATTTTATGCGAAATCAAAAAAAAGGACAATAATAAATATCATTGTCACTTCTTATCTAATACATGTTCATTACTCAATCTTTATACAAATCATCTAAAGTATATAACATAGTATGTGATAAATCTATTTCATCAAAATATTTTGTATATCCACTTAAAGAAAACAAAAGATATTTCTTAACTACATAGTTAATTGGAATGGATTTTGTTCTGCGAATTAAAACATCATAGATATTTTTATCAATCGGTTCATTTTTAAATTTACACTCACCAACCACAATAGCCTTATCTATAGTGGAAACACCTACTACATCTATATCGGCAGACTGAATTTTTTTTCTTCCATATTCATCCTTCATAACTTCAGTTCCCCACCAATTTCCAACCTCTGTTATAAAGCATCCAAAATCATCTTGAACTCCTAGCTTTAATGTATATGTTTTGCACATATCTTCAAAAATAGGTCCCATGAACCTATGAAGTTTGTCCTTCACCATTTTTTCATAGTACAGTTTACCATTTCCCATTTCGATAACACTAATTCCTTTAGGAGCAAATTCATACCAAAATTTGAACATGTAATCTTTCAAAACATACTGCGTCTTCTTTTTATTTTTTTCTTCTGTAATACAACATTTTTTTTCAACAATACCTACACTAATCAATTTATTTAATTGATATAAAATAGCACTTTCTGATTCATGTATTTTATCCGCAATCAAATTCAATGCATTCTTTCCAGCCGCAATCTGTTCAATTATATTATTCACCAATGTAGTATCAGAAAACTCTTGTATCAATAGATTTCTTGTCTCATCATATAAATATCCACTTGTATCAAAATATAAATTCACAATATTTTCATCAAGACTTTTCTTTGGATCAATTAAAGATAAATATTTTGCGACTCCACCTGTTATTCCATAACAAATTGCCTTTTCTTCTAGACTATAATTAGGAACAAATCGTGCTGCATCTAAATAATCAAACGCATCTAATCGAATTTGAGAGGTTTTCCTTCCAAAAACAGGACTTTTTTCACTTAAAACTTTATTTTCCATAAAACTTAATGATGATCCACATAAAATAATATAAATATTTTTATCCAGCCATTCATTATCAATATATTTTTGTAGAACCGATAAAAAGCCTTCATCTTTTTCTGCCCAATATGGCAATTCATCAATAATAAACACTAATCTCTCATCTGATAAATTATTTGTCATAAAAGAAAATAAATTTTCTAGACTTGAAAAAGAAACACCCGACATATTTGGAGCAAGTGTTTGAATAACTTGTTGCGATAATAATTCTAAATTACGTACAGCTCCAACTCTACTTGCCGTATAAAATATTGTCTTTTTTCTCTTAATAAATTCTAAAAGTAAGGTTGATTTTCCGATTCTTCTACGACCATATAGAATTGTCATTGAAAATCCCTTCTTATTATATTCGTTTTCCAAAACTCTTAGTTCTTTTTCTCTTCCGATAAACATACAATCGCCTCCTTTTATTAAAAATCTTTTTATTAAAATCGTTTTTAATAAAATTCATTTTAATTATAAACTTTCACAATAAAAAAGGCAACCTAACCGATTGCCATAATTGTCACTTCTTGTCTAATACATCCTTTACTTTTTGTTTACCACTCTTCAACAAACGAGCCACTCCCTCTTCACTCATCTTTAAACGATTTGCGATATCCTTCTCTTTTAGTTTCCCTAGACAATGCATGATTGTCACTGTCTTTTGATTTTCTGGCATCTCATTTAAACAATCATCCACATCCGATTGTCGATATTGAGGAAGTCCACGTAAAGCCGTAGTTACACCTGTATGTTCTTTAGCCTGCATATACTCACGCAATTGTTTATTCAACAAAACCGTGATCCACTTCAAAAAATTCTTATCATCACTCAATTTATCCATATTCATAAATGCGTATGTATACGTTGCCTGTAAAATGTCATTGATTTCTTTTTCCTCTAAACCAATATAACGCTTATAAATTGTTTGTACCAAATGATTTCGAGTCAATGAAATAAGCTCTTTCTTCGCATCCGCATTCTTATTTCTTACACCCATTATTATCTTTTTATCTATATTCATAGTTTAATCCTTTATATATGTTATTTTTAGTATACAACACATCATTTGATAAATCCATTTTAACCCTTAAAACTTGTTTATGTGCTATAATTTTTCTTGAGAAAAAGGGAGAAAAACATGAAAAAGAGAAGGCGTTTAAAAAAGAAAATAAGAAACCGTTTGATTCTTGCGTTCGGTTTACTTATTGCTTTATTTATTTTAATTACATTAATTAAAGGAATTGTTGGACTATTCCATTCTGACAATAAAGCCATGAACAACGAAAAAATCACTGAGGAAATTAAAGGAAGTGAGACATTACGAAAGGCAGGCATGTCTGAAGAAGATATCAAAGAAATGACTTCTTTGCCAAACTACCACAGCAACAGGGCTAAGCGTTATGCCAAATGGAAGGCTAAATCTGTAAAAGACATCGTTATGCAAGTAAACTGCGACATGGATCTAAAGCCTTATTCAAAAACAACGATTGTCGATGATGATTCAGATATGACTTTATTAGTAAACAAGTTTTATGCATTACCAGAAGGCTATCAGCCAAGTGATTTAGTTCCACTTGAAGATTATGCGTGCGTACAAGGCGAAGACTATTCGTGTCAGACAGTTGAACAAATTGAAATGCGCAAGGAAGCGTATGATGCATATGTTAAATTTTGTAAGGCTGCCGCAAAAAACGATATCAACATTCGCGCCATTGCCGGATACAGAACCTACGAATATCAAAAAGGCTTGTGGGATTATTATGCATCTGTAAACGGAGAAGAATATGCCGACCAATATTATGCTCGTCCTGGACAAAGCGAACACAACTCAGGACTTGCGGTAGATATCACTTTCAATGGATATAACTTTAATGAAATTGAAAATTATGATGGATATGACTGGATTCTAAAAAACATGCACAAGTATGGATTTATTCTTAGATACCCAGAAGATAAAACAGATGTAACCCAATATGGATATGAATCTTGGCACATTCGTTATGTAGGTAAAGAAGCTGCTACAAAAATTTATAAGAACAATTGGACTTTGGAGGAATATCATGGCTCAAAATAAAAAAAGAAGAAGACGCAGAAGGATGCGTAAAAGAACCAGAAATAGACTTATTCTAGCTGGTGGTATTCTTGTCGTACTATTTATTTTATATTTATTAATTCATTTCATTGTTGGTTTATTCTCGAGTCCAGAGCCAAAAGATAACACAGGCACAACACCAGAAACAAAAACAAGTGAAGAAACAGTTGTTTCCTTTATGGGTGTTGGAGATAACCTAATACATGAAACAGTATACAATGATGCACTACAAGATGATGGAACATATGATTTTTCAAAGATGTACACTAACTTTAAAAAAGATGCGAAAGAATCCGATATTGCGTTCATTAACCAAGAAACTGTATTAGGAGGAGAATCTCTGGGCTTATCTGGATATCCTACATTTAACTCACCTACTGAAATTGCCAAGAATTTAGAAAAGGCAGGTTTCAACTTGGCTAACCTAGCTACAAACCATTGTCTTGATCGAGGTGAGCAAGGTATTGCCAATGAATTAGAAGCCTTCAGTAATACAAATATTGTGACAGATGGTGTTTATACTTCGCAAGAAGCCTTCAATACCATTCCAACATTCAAGAAAAAAGGAATCACTTTTAGTTTCTTAGCCTATACATATGGAACAAACGGTATTGCTCCTGATTACGATTATAATGTTTCTTATCTAGATTATGATCAAATCAAATCAGATGTACAGAAAGCAAAAGAAATAAGCGATGTGGTCATTGTTTCTGCACACTGGGGTGATGAAAATACATTTGAACCAAATGATCTACAAAAACACTATGCCCAATTATTTGCGGACTGCGGTGTGGATGTCGTTATTGGAACCCATCCTCATACAATTCAACCAGTAAAATGGATCAAAGGTAGTTCAGGAAATAAGATGTTATGTGTATATTCTCTAGGAAACTTTATCGGTGGAATGTTGACAACAGACAATGCGATTGGTGGTGAAATCAAATTTGATTTTGTGAAGAAAAGCGATAAGATTACGATTGAAAATGTTAAATGGATCCCTACAGTAATTCACTTCGAAGGAAATCAAAATAATATCATGGAAGTTCGATACAACTATAAAGCTTATAAATTATCTCAATATTCAGATAAACTTGCCAAAAAACATGTATTAAATGGATACGATGGCAATACCGTAAGCATCAAATATATCACAAATAAGACAAAAGAAGTCATTGATGAAAAATATCTGAAATAGGCGCTGAATAAAATCAGCGCCTTTAACTATAATATTCATCTAAAGTTAAGTTATTCTCATACAAATACGTTGCCAAATCTACACCCACATAACGCAAGTGCCAGCTTTCTGGAGCAATTTTTGTTTTGTCTTCCTTATCATCAGGATAACGCAAAATAAAGCCATACGTATGCATATTTTCTAACAACCAATTATAGTGTGAATTATATCGAACGGCATCTAAATCACTACAATCATTATCCATACGAATATCTACGGCTAATCCTGATTGGTGTTCACTAAACCCTGGTCTTGTCCAATAACGATCCGCATATTCTTCACCATAGTTTGCAGCTCCTTTATTAAACAAACCCACTTGATAAGCATAAGAACGATAAGCTGAACAAGCATTCAAAATAAATCCCTCATTTGATGCTGCCCCAATCAACTTTTCAAAGGCTTCAGCCGCCTCTTTTCGCATGCACACATTCTCATTTTCACCACTCGAAGGTACCTGAACTAAATCACTTGGTTCATAATCTTCTGGTAATCCTGAATACTTATTCACAAGCATACAAATTGAATCTAAAGCCGAAACTTTTACTGTATTCTCATATGGGGCACCACTTTGATCTATTTTCTCTACTTCAGGTAATTTTGATGTTTCCTCTTGCATTATAGGCGGTTCCTTAATAGGAATTAAATCATGATCAATCAATCTTATATCTAATATATAACTTAGTATAAATCCATTTAAAATCAATGATACTAAAATATAAATGATAGTTTTCATCGCTACACCGGCATAAACAAGACTTTATTATATCCACCACAAATCATGCCTAATGTAGCACTTTCTGCATTGGATAAATCATATTCCTTGATCATAACTTCTTTACATTCTTTGGCATCTAAAATAGCCTGATATTCGACTTTTCCTCCGCCAATCGTATCAATGACTCCATCTTTATGCACTAACATCATACTGCCGACCCCCCTTGGTGCTGACCCCTTTTTATCAATAATGATACATAAAGTTCCATGAACATTGGATTCTAATAATTCTTTCGAAACACTCGAACTAAACTTTGCGTTTTTTATTTCAATAAGCTCCGCTAAAATACTGATTGATATCTCAGCAGGCGTCTGTGCCTTAATATCTAAGCCAATTGGAGCATGCACATTCGATACTTCTTCCTTAGAATATCCTTCTTCAATCAAAGCATCAAAAGTCTTTTTTACTTTTCCCTTGCTTCCAATCATACCCAAATATAAATGAGGTTTACGAATCGTCTTTTCTAGACAAAGACGATCATCTTTATGTCCTCTTGTCACTATCACATAACAAGCATTCTCTTCATCTGGCAATACAGAATCCATTTGATCATAATCGATACAATGAATTTCATTTGCGGTTGGAAAACATTCCCGATTCGCAAATTCTTTACGATTGTCAACCACAATCGTATACAACTCTAATATACTAGCCATTTTAGCTAAATATTGACTGACATGTCCACAGCCTAAAATCACAAGCTTAGGCTGCATATTAAACCATTCCTTTTGGATTATATTCACATCGACATTTTCTTCTAATAAAACTCTTACACAACGCGTATACAAATCCATGGCCCCGTTCACATGAATCTTTACAGGTTTATTTAGTTTCTTTAAATAAGCACATATTAAATTTTGCATAATTCTAGGTGTTACAAGTTCATTCGGATCTAAATTTGCAAGTTCATAACGATGTACCACATCTTTTACTGGTTGATTTAATCCATTTAGATTTGAAATCAACACAACCTCATCCGTATCTGAATCAAGAACTGGTTCATTCACGTTTGGATATTTTAAAGGTAAATGCTTAGAACCATCTGCCTCAATCAGTATCACATCCACCACTTGTTTTAATTGATTAAACAACTCTTCATCTAACGCCTCAATTTTCAAGTCACCACACCGATTTCCCGCATGACAATATCCATATGTTTCAATTCTATGCATTATTTCATCATAACCAGGATCTACCAATGTATCTTCTTCAATCAACATATGCGTCGTTGTACACATTAAAACGGTTTTATTCATAGAAACATATTTATCTTTTAACTCACGGATATACGTTGTTTTTCCACCTGAACCAATTACACTAATGATCATTTGAAATCTCCTGAATTGCACGCACCACAAAATCCACATCTTCTATTGTATTTTGAAAAGATACAGATAAGCGTACAATTCCCTGTTCTTCTGTTTTTAAATGTTTATGCATTAATGGAGCACAATGCGCTCCACAACGTGTCACAATACCATACTTATAATTCAATAAGTCGCTCACATAAGCACTATCTTTACCTGGAATATTCAAAGCCACAATAGGCGTAGAATTTTCTAAAGATGAATAAAACTCTACATCCCCTGTTAAACCTTCATATAATTTTTGAAGTAAAAAGTGTTCCTTTTCCACAATCGCTTTTTGATGTGATAAAACATATTGAACCCCTGCATTTAAAGCTGCAATTCCTGCAAGATTCTGTGTTCCCGCCTCTAAATGTTCTGGATACGCCTCTGGCATTTGTGGATTAAAAGAATCTATGCCCGTTCCACCAGAAATCAATGGCTTTACTTCAATGTCCTTTACGCAAAAACCACCAATACCACCAATCCCTAATAGACCTTTATGGCCACTAAAACATAAAACATCAATATTTTCCATAGATACTGGTATATGACCTGCACTTTGAGCCGCATCCACCATAAAAAGAATGCCACATTCTTTACAATACTTTCCAATGGAATCCACATCAAAAATTTCACCTGTCACATTTGAACTGTGTGTCACGATAACCATTCGAGTATTTTTTTGAATATGGCATTTAATATCCTCTAAATAAGGAGCACATATCGTTAATGTGATTATTCCCTTTTCTTCTAACTCGTATAAAGGACGAAGCACACTATTGTGCTCCGCATACGTAGTGATCACATGATCATTTTCTTTTAAGATTCCTTTAATGCAAGTATTTAAACTCTCGGTATTTCCACCATTTAAAATAACACGGTGAAAATCAGAGAGTCCAAAAAACTGTGCAATATTTCTTCTTGCCGCAAAAATCAAACGTGAAGAATCCATATTTGAACTACGATTCGCATTGCCTGCCACACCTAATGCATCCATTACCGCTTGTTTGACTACATCTAGTTTTGGAAAGCTAGTCGCAGCCTGATCAAGATAAACCATGCAGTATCGCCTCCAAAACACCTCCACCAATACAACGTGCCTTGTCAGAAATTGTAAAACAATTCTGATATTCATCCACTCTAGGATCAATATCTGCCATTTTAAATCCAGATGTTACATTGTATCCATCCTGAATCAATCCTCTAAGTAAGCCTGACATGCTCGCATACACTGGTGTTTTATCGATATACGCAATAATTTCTCCTTTTTCAACGATATCTGTAATCTTTTTGACATTGTGACAAACACCTGCACAAGGAGAATGAATCACTCTTTCTTTAGAATATCCCTTAATATTTCCAGGAACACCCGTATTTGGCAAAGCATGTCCCTGGTAGATCAGTCTTCCTAGATTATGTCCACGCATCGTTTCCACAACCACATGCACATCTTTGCCTGCACAAAAACCAGGGCCTAAACCAATTGTGATAGGTGCCATATCTATTGTCGTACCTAAATTCTTCTTGGCAAGAATCGCATCCACCAAGGCAATATGTTCTATTTTAGAAATCGTTTCACCATTTGGATCTACCATCATTGCGACTTGATTTTTAGCCATCACTGCTTTAGCTTCTTCTATCGTTGAAACTAAAACACACGTCATATCTTCAACCGTAAATTTTCCTTCATACACAGCCTGACAAAAGGCAACATTTCTTCGTATTGCGCTTGGTTTTTCAACTTCTAGCACCAATACTTGAAATCCACTTTTTACAAGTTTATATATTGTCCCTGTCGCTATGTCTCCTCCACCACGCACAATAACACATTTATTCATAATCCTTATGGCTTGATAATTTTATCAGCCTTCTCCATTCTTTCTACAATATCATACATATTTGTGACTGAACCAACCTGAAGTTCTTCTTTTAAATGGAAGAAATCCAAGCAAGTTCCACAACTTACAATTTCTACTCCATTATCCGCTAAATATTTTAAATCTAATAAAGTTTCACTCTTTGTCGTTGTGATTTTTACACCCTCATTATAGAAAATCATTTCATCTGGCAAAACATCTTGTTTTGTCAAAGAGAAAATAAATGATTTCATTAAAATCGCACCTAAATCCGGGTCTGAACCCATCACATTACTTGCGCACACAACAACCATTTTAGGCTTAGCCAAGCTGCAGTCCGCATATGTGTATTCCACTTCAAAATCTGCTTCTTCATCACCCTTTGAAATTTCAACAATATAATCCTTACCCTCTTTTTTAGAATTTACCGTATAATTCTTTACTTTCGCAAACTTCGTTAAGTTTTCAACCGCAATCTCATTATCCACAATTGTTGAAACTACATTTTCTTCTTTTAAAGCTTCCTTTGTCTTTACAACTGGAAGTGGACACTCTAAGCCTCTACAATCTAAAGTTTTCATATCTTCCTACCTCTTACATATACATTATATTCATTTTTCTCAATGACTTCACCCACAACATACAATTCAAGATTATTTTCCTTAAAATCTTTCTCTAGCATTTCTAAATCCGCTTTAGATACACTAGCTAATAAGCCACCACTCGTTTGTGGGTCAAACAAGATTTCTTCTGTAAAGAAATCACAATCAAAACTAATCTTGCCCTCTACACTATTGCGATTGGTCTGGGCAGCCCCACTTAAATAAAATTCTTCGACATACTTTTGACAGTCATCAAAATATGGAATCGAATCCTTATAAATCACTGCACTATTTTTTTCGTCTAACATCTCATTTAAATGCACCAACAAGCCAAAACCCGTTACATCGGTTAGAGCATGCACATCATATTTTTTTAAAACATCACAAGCATACTTGTTTAATGTAGTCATACTTTTAAAGACTCTTTCCTGCATTTCTTTAGAACAATCATTCATACGCAACGCATTTAAAGTCAAACCAACACCTAAAGGCTTCGTCAAAATCAAGACATCCCCACATTGTGTGCCATTATTTTTCTTTACGTCTTTTGGATTTACCAAACCAGTTACACTCAAACCATATTTAATTGAATCATCACGAATGGAATGCCCTCCAGCTAGTGCACACTCAGCTTCAACCAGCTTAGAATTTCCTCCTTCAATGATTTTACCTAAAATATTCAAATCCTCATTGTCTGGAAAACACACAATATTTAAAGCTGTTTTAGGCGTACCATTCATCGCATAAATATCACTGAGTGCATTTGTTGCTGCAATCTGACCATACAAATATGGATCTTCTACCATAGGTGGAAAGAAATCCAAAGTAGATACAAGCGCATGATTCTCATCGATTTGATAAACTGCCGCATCATCCCTTGAATCAAATCCAACCAAAACATTACTGTCTTTATAAGAATCAATTTTTTCTAGAATATGACTCAATTTCTTTGCGCCCAATTTAGCACTACATCCACCACTCTTACAATATATTTTTTCATTCATCAAAAATTCACCCTTACTATATCCTCATACAAAACATTTTGTTCTTCTAAAAAGAGTTTCCACTTTTCCTCATCTAGATCCTTCGACATAAAACACATGCCACATCCTGCCTTAACACAACTTGGAACAGGTATCATACGCCCGTTTTTTGTCTTAGACTCCAAATCTAGAACATCTTGAATACTTTTAAAAGTAATAATCAATACTTCCTCTTTATTCATTTTCAAATACTTCCTTAAACACTTGTTCGGAATACCTTTCTATTTTTTCTTGAAACAATTTATATTTACGTACCAATTTTTTTCCTTCTAAAGTCAATTGCGAGCCTCCACCAAGACTTCCACCACTCGTCGTATGAACCAGTTCATAACCCAAATCTTCTTGAGCTCTTTTGATGATTTTCCAAGCCTTTGAATTTGACATTCCCATTTCTTTATAAGCCTTTGATAGAGAACCATACTTATCGCATAATTCCAATAGTTCTACAACGCCCTTGCCAAAATTTGGTTCATTATTACCAATTTGAATTTTTAGTTTATATCTCATTTTCCAAATCCACAATTTGGATATGTGCAAATATCACATCCTAAGCACAATCCACCTTCACCTAAATCACACAATTCTTCATATGTCACTACATCCTTGGCAAGTAAACGACAAAGTACTAAATCAAATACCGTTCTTTTGGCATACATAACACATCCGGGAAGACCAACAATTGGGACTTCTCCTTTATAAGAAAGTAAAAACATAGCACCAGGAAGAACTGGAGAACCATAGCTAATTATATTGGCACCTGTGTTCTTGATTGCGAGTGGCGTTCGATCATCTGGATCCACACTCATTCCACCTGTACAAAGTACAATATCTACCCCTTGTGTCAATGCTTCATTGATTTTTTCTGTCACCATTTTATCGTCATCATCACAAATCGCATGATACACCATTTCACAACCAAACTCAGCCAATTTATCTTGAATAACTGGTGTAAATGTATCTTGAATTCTTCCTTTATACACTTCACTTCCTGTTGTGATCACAGCCGCTTTCTTTAATACAAACGGCTTAATTTCAAGAATAGGAGATGTGATGAGTGATCTAACTTTATCCATCTTTTCCTTTTTAATCACCAAAGGAATAATACGCATACCCGCAAGTTTATCACCCGGATTTACTACTGTGTTTCCATGTCTTGTTGCGATCATCATCTGTCCAAATGAATTTACTGTAAACAAAGCCTTACGATCTACTTTCAACAACCCGTGAATCTCACTTTTTAATTCGATTTTTCCTTCTTTGATCTCACCATAAGACATGTGTTCATTTTTACACATATCTAGTAAAACCATAGCCGCATCATTTTCATGCATCATGCTCTCGTCATTTTCCCAAACATATAAATGTTCTTTTCCAACTGACAACAATAAAGGAATATCTTCTTCTGTCACAATATGACCCTTACGAAAAAGGGCATCTTTTGTGACACCCTTAATGATCTGCGTTATATCATGACAAAGTACATGCCCTACGGCATCCTGTGTCTTGATTAATCTCATCTTATTCTCCTTTTTTAAATCCGTATTTTTTGAATACTTTTAAAGCTTTATCGCTCTTTAAGAATTCAATCAATGAATTGGCTTCATCTTTATGCTTTGTACTAGATATATGACCAACTGGATATAGTATGGGTGTAGCTAATAATGAATTATCGCACTCTGCCACTACCTCTACTTTATCACTACTTGCAGCATCTGTCGCGTAAACTAAACCAATTTCTGCATTTTGTGTTTCAACTTGAGACAATACTTCCGTTACATTTCCCGCTAAGCTTAAACAATCTTGAATTGAATCCCATACACCTAAATTTGTCAAAGCTTCCTTTGCGTAGCTTCCTGCAGGAACTACTTCTGGAGTACCAATCGCAATAATTGAAGCATCTTTAATATTATCAAATCCAGTGACTGTTGTAGTGCTGTCTTTTCCTTTGATCAATACCAATTTATTCTCTAATACATTTGAAATCGAATCTGCATCTACTAAATCTTCATCTTTTAAAGCGTTCATCTGTGTTGTAGCTGCACTAAAAAATACATCGGCATCTAATCCTTTTTCAATTTGAAGCTGTAATTTTCCACTACTATCATATACCCCTTCAATCGTTACATTTGGATACTCTTTTTCAAACATAGGAATCAATTCATCTTCAAATGCGTTTTCCAAACTTGCGGCTGCCGCAATTGTTAGTTTTACTTGTTCCTTTGATTCATTTGAACTACACCCATATAAACTTATGGCCATGACCCCAGCCAATAAAACACTTAAGCCTTTTTTCATACGATCTCTCCTAGTTTTATTTTATATTTAAAATCACACAACTCACTTACTTCCTCTTCATTGTGTGATACAAAAACAACCGGTTTTGAAATTTGAAGCTCACTTTTAAGTTCCCTTAATAAATCTTCCTTTAAATCTTCATCTAAAGCACTAAATGGTTCATCCAATAAAAGAACATCTGGTTCATAAGCCATTAAACGAGCCAATGCCACCCTCTGTCTTTGTCCACCGGATAATTGTTTGGGATATCTTGAAGCAAGTTCACTAATTTGAAATTGTTTCATCACTTTCCTGACCACAATATCCACATCATTTACTTTTCTAGCCCTTAATCCCACACTAATATTTTCATATACATCCATATTGGGAAATAGAGCATAGCTTTGAAACATATAGCCCACATTTCGTTTTTGAATCGGTACATTTATTTTCTTTTCTGAATCAAATAAAACACGATCATTTAATGCAATCCGTCCTTGATCTGGCGTTTCAATTCCAGCTATACATTTTAATGTCATACTTTTGCCAGACCCTGAAGCTCCCATAAGCCCTGAAATATTGTCGTTCACTTGAAAGGAAACGTCTAAATCAAATTCTGCAAGCTTCTTATATATTTGTACTTCCAACATTTAGAAACTCCTTTTTTTTCGAACATACAATTGATATAGATTCAACAAAATCACAGCTGTAAAACAAATGCCAATGATCACCCACACATAAAAGGCAGCTGATTCCATATCTCCACTCATCACTTCACTATATACAGCTACAGGAAGTGTTCTTGTCTTTCCAATGATGTTTCCTGCAAGCATCGCCGTTGCACCAAACTCACCTAAGCCACGCGCAAACGCAAGGACACCACCACTAATAATTCCTGGTAAAGCATTGGGAATCAACACTTTCAAGAAGATGTTCCATTCGCTCATTCCTAAAGTTCTTGCGGCATACACTAAATCCGTATCCACTTGATCAAAGGCACCCCTGGCATTTCGATACATGAGTGGAAATGAAATAACCACCGCTGCGATCACAGTCGCACTAAAGCTAAATGCGATGCGAATGCCAAATGCACTCATAAAAAATTTTCCTATAGGTTGATTTACGCCAAAGATCATCAACAAGAAAAATCCAGCTACTGTAGGTGGTAAAACCATAGGCAAAGTAAAGATTCCATCAAAGACCATCTTCAAAGCTTCGCTCTTTCTTGAATAAATCCACCATGCCGCCAGTAAACCAAGAATAAATGTGATCACAATTGTGATACTTGCCGTTTTTAAAGATATCCAGATTGGAGTTAAATCTAAATTACTTCCTTGCGCACTCACTCGCTTCACCCTTCATAATTTCTAAGCCATGTTTTAATGGTCCTAAAATAATATCTAGACTTTCCTTTACTGCCTTAGGACTTCCTGGCAAGTTAATAATCAAAGTCTGATTTCTTAATACACTTGCACCACGAGACAACATGGCCTTATTTGTATATTTCATCGATTCATAGCGCAATGCTTCACTAATACCTGGAACATTTCTTGTCATAACTTTCATTGTGGCTTCTGGCGTCACATCACGAATACTAAGTCCGGTACCTCCGGTTGTAAGAATTAAATCATTTTGGCAACGATCACTTAAATTGATGAGTTGCGAAACAATTTCATTTTCATCATCCGCAATCACTGTCACACTTGTCACATTGTATCCATGTTCTGTCATGATCTTTTCAATTAATGGACCACTCTCATCTTTTCTTTGTCCAGTACTTGCCTTATCACTTAATGTCAATACGGCTACACGCATTCTAGAATCTTTATTTTCAATGACTTCAACGGTATCTCCAACGCAAATATGCCCACCATGTATTACACGCGTAAATACACCTAGATGAGGCATAATACATTGACCAACTTGATGATAGATTGCACAATGCGAATGACAGCTTTTGCCTATTTGCGTCAGTTCTAGTAATACATCCCCAATCTTAAATTGTGTTCCTACTGGATAACTTGTGAATTCAATACCTGATACAAGTAAGTTCTCGCCAAAGGCACCATCCTCTACATCAGCTCCTTTAGCCTTAAATTCTTCACGCATTTCATACGATAATAAAGAAACTTGGCGATGCCATTTACCCGCATGCGCATCATTTTCTAATCCATGATTCTTAATAATATCAATATCTTGAACCGGATGTTTTTCTGTTCCTTTTTGTTCACTAATACAAATAGCTTTAATTATTCCTTCCATACAAAATCTCCACTTTTTCCACCTGATTTAGAAACCAAATGTACATTTTTGATTTCCATATCTTTACTTACAGCTTTACACATGTCATAAATTGTCAGAAGACAAACGTTTACACCTGTCAAAGCTTCCATTTCTACACCCGTTTTTCCATTACACTTCACGGTACAGTAGGCATAGATCAAACAATTTGCTCTATCAACATCAAAATCAATATTCACCTTATTGATCATTAAAGGATGACATAAAGGAATTAACTCACTCGTCTTTTTTACACCCATAATTCCGGCAATACGAGCTACACCTAATACATCTCCTTTTTTCATGTCGCTCTGCTCAATTTTATTTAGAATTTCTTCATTTACCAATATACTTCCAACCGCACAAGCACTTCTTGAAGTAACATCCTTTTCACTTACATCCACCATGCATGCATTTCCATGTTCATCAAAATGTGTTAATTCCATTTTAACCTCCAATTTCATTCATCACCGTCGACGAATGTTCTTCTTCAAAATGATGTTCCTTAGGCTTCTTGAATATCCACTCTTTCATCACTTTTTCTAGTTCTTCCAAATCATTTAGATAAGGTTTTAAATCCACTCCATCACTATGGAATAAACATAATTTCAATCGTCCTACACTACTTAAGCGCACGCGATTGCATTGACCACAAAATTTATTATGTAACGCTTCAATAAAACCAATATATCCCTGAAACTCTGGTATTGTATAATAATGAGCTGGTCCATTGCCAAGCTTATTATTATATGCATTTAATGTATAATTCTTTTGTACATATTCAATCAGTTCATTCATTTTGGAGTTTCGATCACTATATTTTAGTGGCATCAATTCAATGTATCGCAACACAATCTTTTTATCTTTGATGAGTTCTAACATAGATTCAAATCGAGAAAGCGAAAATAGATTGTCCACAACACAATTCACTTTCACAGGGATTCCAATCTGATAGGCATATTCTAGATTTGAAAGAACCTTCTTCAAATTGTTCTTTTTACATATCTTCAAATATTCAGATTCATCGAGTGTGTCAATTGAAAAGTTAATACAATCAAGCCCTATTTTTTTTAGTTCATCTAAATCTGTAAAAGAAAATAAACTTCCATTGGTTGTGAGAGTTACTTGTTCAACTCCATCCAATTCTTTTAACCTGCGAATAAAATCAATATAGCCTTTACGAAGTGTGGGTTCCCCACCCGTGATTTTAAATCGAGTGATTCCTAAAGTAATGGCACATCTACAAATATCTAAAAGTTGTTCATACGTCAATATATCTGAATGACAAAGATGTTTTGAAATGTCTGGCTTGCAGTAGTAACAAGCATAGTTACATCTGTCAGTTAATGAGATTCGCATATAATTTATATTTCGACCAAATGAATCTTGCATAAAATCCTTCCCGTTATTCTCAAGTGAGAATAACCAACTGATTCAATTTTATCATTGAGTTCACATTTTATCTACTTTAAAATGAAATTATGAAACGGTGTACGTGGTGTAATCTAAACAATCCAAAATATATTGAATATCATGATTATGAATGGGGAAAACTGAATACAGATGAAAAATATCTATTTGAAATGTTGATCCTTGAATCTTTTCAGGCAGGTCTTAGTTGGCAGTGTGTTCTAAATAAAAGAGAAGCTTTTAAAGAGGCTTATGAAGATTTTGACATTGATAAAGTGATTGAATTTGATGAAGAAAAAATAGAACAATTAAGAAACAATCCTAATATCATTCGTAACAAATTAAAGATCAAAGCAAGTATTTCAAATGCGAAGATTTTTAAATCCATTCAAGAAGAGTATCAAACTTTTTATAATTATTTATGTACTTTTACACATGGAAAGATTATCTATGAAACAGGAAAAACTACATCGACTCTTTCAGATTCCATATCAAATGATTTAAAAAAAAGAGGCATGAAGTTTGTAGGAAGTACCATTATATACTCCTTTCTTCAAGCCATCGGTGTGATTTATTCTCATGAAAAAGATTGTTTCTTATACAAAGACTAATCCCATGTTTTCCAAACATTTGGTTCGTAGCCTACTGTCGCCAATTTGCAGTTACGCACGATTGGCGTTTTTAATATGTGCTGATTGAGATACACTTTATCTTCTTTATTCGACAAGTAATTCAACATTGTCAATAATTCTTTATCCTTAGCCTTTGGATCAATCATGGAATCAATGCCAACTTGTCTAAGCACACTCTCAAATTCTTTCTTACTCATTTCTTTTTCGTCTAAATTAATAAACTGAAACTTAATATTTCTTTCTTTAAAATAGCGTTGTGCTTTCTTTGTATCAAAGCATTTGTTTTTCCCAAAAATCTGTATATTCATCGCATTAACCTCTCTACCCTTTTTTGTACTTCATCATATAGTGCCTCAATCTCAAATCCCACATGAAAGTGTCCATCTTCATATAGAATTTTACCATTGACCATAGTACATTTTACATTGAATTTAGATCCACTGTATACAATATTTTTTGCGACATTGTTAATTGGCTGCATATTCGGTTGATGTAGATCTAAAATAATTAAATCTGCCAACTTTCCAACTTCTAAGACACCACAATTTAAATGTAAAGCTTTCGCAGCATTCACTGTCGCCATTTTCAACACTTCGTAAGCATCGACTGCAGAAGCATCCTTCTCTTTATATTTAGCTAGTCCTGTCACTAAAAACATCTCTCTAAACATATCTAGACAATTATTACTTGCCGCACCATCCGTTCCTAAACATACATTGATATTTCGTTGAAGCATCGATTGGATTGGAGCTATGCCACTAGCTAGTTTTAGATTGGATGCTGGATTTGTGATGACATTCAAATGTTTTTTGGCGAATAAATCTAAATCATGCGTGCTCATATGTACGCAATGAAATGCACCTCCACCATAGTCATATACACCTAGATCACACAAGTATTCAATAGGGCTGCGTCCCGTCTTTTCTTTGCATGTATTAACTTCATATTCTGTTTCACTTAAATGTGTATAAACTGGCGCTTTATATTTATGAGATAAGGCTGCAACTTGTTGAATTTTTTCTTTTGAATTGGTATATTCATGACTAAAACCTAGTATATAAGAAATCAAACTATTTTTTTGATTGTATGCATTGAAGCAGCGTTCTACATCTTCTACAGATAGACAAAAATCATTAACCGCACCACATAATACCGTTCGATAATTCATATCAAGACTTGCATGTACAATTGCTTCAGGATTTAAATACATGTCAAAATTTGTAGTGATTCCACTCGTTAGATATTCTAATATCGCAAGTTTTGAAAAGAAATAAATATCTTCTTGTGTTAGTTTTTCCTCAATCGGAAATACCCTTTCCTTTAGCCATTGCTGCAAAGGCATATCATCGGCCATTGATCTTAAAAAAGTCATTCCAGAATGAGTATGCGCATTAATAAATCCTGGCATAATTAGATTCTGGTGTACATCTATTTCTCGGTCAAAACAAAAAGTAGAAGTTTTCACTTTTCCTACATATATAATCTTATTATCTTCTATCCAGACTTCCCCTGAAAAAACATCAAAATCCTTCATTGTCAGTATACGTGCATTATAAAATCGTGTGCGCATTGGCATTCCTTCTTTCTGATTTAATCATCCCACAAATGGAATCAAAAAGAAGAAATAACTTTTGATTATTTCTTCTTAAAAATCGATTTTATTAATTCGATAATCGCAACCACAAGCAGGAATATAAAGGACATCGCAAAATAGCCGACCAAACCTGCCAAAATATCGTTGAAGTCAATTTCGCCTGTATGCGAATACCATTGGCCTATTTCAATCGCAAACGTAATAACTACAAGTACAGTAAATACGTAGAACCAACTAATTAAAACAGTTAAGTTCTTTTTAGCCATCCACTTAAATAGTGGATAAATCACAAGAAGCATTCCGATACCCAACAAGCCAATAATCAAGAAGTGAAGTTGCTTATCAGATAATTGTGCTTCAAATGAGTCATTCATACTCAAGAAATAGGTATGTGTCTTATAGATGATGTCAATCAATAAGTCGACAATCTTTTTTAAAGTTGAAGTACTATCTGTCATGCGAGCATTATACATGATATCGTTCAATATTTCAAATTCCGAAAAATTATACTATTATTGTGTTAAGGAGAATTTTTTTATTATGAAATACGATTTTACAACTCTTTTAAATCGAAAAGGACATGATGCCCTTGCCCTTGATGTTCTACCTATTAAAGATGTAGAGGTAGACCCAAACTTTTCTACAATCCCTATGTGGGTTGCAGATATGAACTATCCTGTTTTTGAAAACATTCAAAAACAAATGATTGAAAGAATCAATGAGCCTCACTTTGGATATTTTGAAATACCAGAAGATTACTATAAAGCCATTCAATTCTGGCAAAAAGAAACACATGGCATAGATGTGGAAAAAGAGGCTATCGGATATGAAAATGGTGTTCTTGGTATTTTATCCAGTGCACTTGAGGCTTTTAGTGCTAGTGGCGAACCCATTTTAGTGCAGTCACCATGTTATATTGGGTTTATTCACACATTGAATAATTTGGGAAGAAAAATTATTGATAGTCCGTTAAAAAAAGAAGATATCTGGACTATGGATTATGAAGATATTGAAAGGAAGATTATCAAACATAATATCCATTTTGCGATTTTCTGTTCGCCACACAATCCAACAGGAAGAGTATGGAAAAAAGAAGAAATCCAGACATTTATGGATATCTGTAAAAAACATGATGTTTTAGTCTTTAGCGATGAAATCTGGTCCGATCTAGTACGTAAAGAAAACACACATATTCCTACGCAATCCATAAGTGAAGATGCCAAGAAAAGAACGATTGCGGCCTATGCCCCTAGTAAAACATTCAATCTTGCAGGTTTAGTCGGTTCATACCATATTGTTTACGACAAATATCTTCGTGATCGATTAAATAAACAAGCCTCTTTATCTCACTACAATTCACCTAACATATTAAGTGTTCATGCTCTTATGGGTGCTTATTGTAAAGAGGGATTGGATTGGGTCAATGAATTAAATGAAGTCATTTCGAATAATATAGATTATGCACTTGATTTTATCCACAACAATTTCAAAGGCATTGAAGTCATTAAGCCAGAAGGAACATATATGTTGTATCTAGATTGCACAAAGTATTTAGATACACATGATATCACGATGGATGAACTTTTAAAGAAAGGGGTCCACTATGGTGTATGTTGGCAAGATGGCCGTCCATTTATGAATCCAAATACAATTCGAATGAATTTAGCTTTACCATTAATTTTAGTGGAAGAAGCATTTTCTCGCTTAAAGAAATTTGTTTTTTAATAAAAAAAGAGGAATCTGATTATGAAAAGTACAACCAAAAAATTAGTATCTTGCGCTTTATGTATCGCCCTAGGCGTATTACTTCCAATGGCCTTTCACGTGATTCCAAATGGAGGTAGTGTATTTTTACCAATGCATATTCCTGTATTGATTTGTGGCTTATTTTGTGGAGCTCCCTATGGTTTGGCATGCGGAATTATTACACCATTTTTTTCAAGTATGACAACAGGAATGCCTCCAGCCATGATTTTGCCCCAAATGATGATTGAACTAGCTGTATATGGTTTAGTTACTGGCTTGTGTGAAAAACACATCAATTTCAAAAACGAAATGCCCAAATTATACATAAGTTTAATTATTGCGATGCTTGCAGGAAGAATTGTGAATGGCTTAATCAACACATTTGTACTAAGTACACAAGGCTATACACTATCTGTATTTATGACGGCAAGCTTTATCACTTGCCTTCCTGGAATCATCATTCAATTGATCATCGTTCCAATTTTAGTTCGTATACTAAATAAAACAGTAGCCTAGGCTACTGTTTATTTCATTTCAATCAACTCGTATTCTCGATTTCCCAAACCAATCTTTTGAGCATGTTCTAAACAAGATTTCCATTCTGATTCAGGTGTAGAATTTGTGAAGTGGTCATAATGATCACAGAAGTTTGGATCATGTAGATGTTTATCTAATTGTGATCCTGGCATTGGTTTTGCCTTCATACATAAATCTACACAGGCTTGATCTAGGGCAAGTGGATCAAAAGATGCCAACATTCCAATATTTGGTAAAATTGGTAAATCATTTTCGGCATGACAATCACAGTTTGGTGAAACATCCACAATCAAAGAAATATGGAAGTTAGGACGTCCATCCACAACAGCCTTTGTGTATTCAGCCATACGCTTATTCAACAATTCATTCGCATTATAGTTATTGAAGGAGATCGCATCAAAATTACATGCCCCTAAACAGCGTCCACATCCAACACAGTTTGTTTCATTGATATACATCTTATGTGTTGTTTCATCATATTCCAATCCATTATTCGCACATTCTTTAAAGCATTGTTTACAACCACGACATAGCTTTTCATCAACATGTGGAGTACCTGAACAATGTTGTTCTTTTTTACCTGCACGCGAACCACATCCCATACCAATATTTTTAATGGTTCCACCAAAGCCTGTTGATTCATGACCTTTAAAGTGTGTCAAAGAAATAAAGACATCGGCATCCATAATTGCACGACCTATTTTAGCTGTTTGACAATATTCTCCACCAACGACTGGCACTTCAATATCATCTGTTCCTTTTAGTCCATCTCCTATCAAAATTGGACATCCTACAGTAAGTGGAGTAAATCCATTTTGCCAGGCACACTCCAAATGTTCCAAAGCATTTTTTCTTGATCCTGGATACATTGTATTACAATCGGTCAAGAATGGTTTTCCCCCTAATTCTTTTACCACATCCACAATGGCACGTGCATAATTTGGGCGTAAATATGCAATGTTTCCTAATTCTCCAAAATGCATTTTGATTGCGACAAACTTTCCATCTAAATCCAAATTGGCAATTCCTGCTTTCTTAGCCAACAATTGCAGTTTTGTAGGTAGACCCTCACCTAATTTACGGGTATGAAAATCCGTATAGTATACTTTAGATTTTTCCATCGAATATCACCTCAATTTTATTTTACATTTCCACAAAAAATGATACAATGCAAAAAATGAAAAAGGAAGTGTGATTATGAAAGAATTATCAAAAAGAACCAAGACATTTACGGATTCTGTAATTCGTCGAATGACAAGAATCGCAAATGAATATGATGCGATCAATCTATCACAGGGATTTCCTGATTTTGATCCACCAAAAGAAATCTTGAATCGACTAGAACAAGTTGCCCATGAAGACTTTAACCAGTATGCGATTACTTGGGGTGCCCAAAACTTTAGAGATGCCTTGGCCAAGAAACAATCGAAATACATGAATCTAGATTTAGATTCAAACAAGAACATCGTTGTCACTTGTGGAAGTACCGAAGCCATGATGGCAGCTATGATGAGTATTTGTGATCCAAGCGATAAAGTGATTGTTTTCTCTCCATTCTATGAAAACTATGGGGCGGATTCCATCCTTTGTGGTGCTGATCCAATTTATGTTCCTTTACATCCACCTGTATTCAACTTTGATAAAGAAGAATTAGAAAATGCGTTTAAACAAAATCCTAAAGCTTTGATTTTGTGCAATCCAAGTAATCCTTGCGGAAAAGTGTTCTCAAAAGAAGAATTGGAATATATCGCATGTCTTGCCGTAAAATATGATACGTATGTGATTACGGATGAAGTTTATGAACACATTGTATATGCACCATACAAACATACATATTTTGCTTCTTTACCTGGTATGTTTGAAAGAACCGTTTCTTGTAGTTCCCTATCTAAAACGTATTCCATTACAGGGTGGCGTTTAGGCTATTGTATTGCCCCTGAAAATATCATCGAACAAATCAAGAAAGTACATGACTTTTTAACCGTTGGTGCTGCTGCTCCACTTCAAGAAGCAGCTGTAGTAGGGCTTGAATTTAGTGATACTTATTATGATGAACTACAAAAGCTATATACACACAAGAAAGATTTATTCATCAATGGCTTAAAAGAATTGAACATTCCGCATACAGAACCGCAAGGAGCTTACTATGTCATGGTCGATATCAGTGAATTTGGCTATGATTCAGATTTAGATTTCTGTGTGGATCTCATTAAAAACGTCGGTGTGGCAGCCGTTCCTGGATCTAGTTTCTTTAAAGAGAAGGAAAATCGCTATATTCGTTTCCACTTTGCGAAAAAAGATGAAACCTTACTTGCCGCATTAAATCGATTAAAAGATATGCGTGCAAAAATGCCTTATAAAAAAACCGTTGGGTAGTAATCCAACGGTTTTGTCTTTTATCACAATCACTCACGAATTTTAAAAATGTTCAACACACATATTTAACGAAATTCACAAATGTTTATTTGTATATTTTAACGAAAATGAGAAATGTTTCATTGAAACATTTCGGTGATTCCGTTGTGACTTTCAAAAAGCCAATTACTTCCATTAAAAGTTCACTATTTTTCCATTATTTATCATCACAAGATAAACAGACTCATCGAAGTGAGCCATTTATTAAAATTGAGATTTAGGATTTTTACCAAGAATAAAATCACGAATATCTGAACATAATTCATGAACATTATCTTCACCAAGATAAATCATATGTCCACTTTGGTATCCTTTCCAGAATACACGATCTTTTGGAAGTCCAGCATGATCCATTGTGTGCCATGCATATCCAAATTCAGTACATAGATCAAACCATCCATTCGCAAAGAATGCACGCATTCCTGGACGACGTGTCATTGCATAACGCAATTCTTCTGCGGTTGTACCTTTCTTTTCTTCTTTATCCCAATGCATATAATAATCAGTTCCTGGAATAAAGTTGCGGTCTAATTTTACATTTAAATTTGGAAGTAGATCTCCTGTAAATGCAGCATAGAAGAATGTATCGTAACGATCGGCTGTCGCATCATCCCACAGTGCCTTTTTGATTTCATCTTGTTCGGGCTCTAATAATGGACGAGTCACACGACCATCATAACGAGATATAGCTTTTCCTTTTGTCTTTAATACTTCTTGACGATAATCATCATCATCAATTTTTAAGCCATGACGAATCAAGTATTCTCTAGAAACACCTGTATAATAACTTACTTTTTCTAAGATATGTTCTTTTTCTTCTTCCGAAATGGCTTCTCCTTTATAAAGTGCAAGTACATAATCATGGTCTGCGAAAGTCTTTGCTTCTTCCACAAAATCTTCTACACTTTGATCAGTTGGATGATTGTGATACCAGTTTACACCTGCATATGTAGGAAATCCCAATACACTTGTTTCAACAGGTAAGCCTTCACCAAAGTATTTACCTACAGTAACCGTATTTCCAATAAACACAATACCATCAAAGGCAATACCATAGCCTCTTTCTCTTCCCATTGTGGCAGCAATTCCTGCAGCGACTGCACTACGAGTACATCCATAACTTTCGCCACATAAATATTTTGGTGACAAACCACGATTATAACGACGAACCCAAGCTTCAAGAACTGTCAATAGGGCTTCTGCATCTTGTTCAATGCCAAAGAAATCTTTCTTCTTACTCTCATCAATCAATACACCATATCCGGTTCCAACAGGATCAATCAATACGATATCCGCAATATCAATCAAACAATCTGGATTATCAATGACTTTATAAGGTCCAAAAGCACTTTCACGATCCACTTCATCATACTGCATACGACGCGTTCCTAAAAAACCTGCATGAACATACATACAACTCGATCCAGGACCTCCATTATACGCAAAGACAACAGGACGATCAGCTGTATCTTCTACATCGCTTCTAAAATAGGCATACGTGAAAATTGATGCGACTGGATTTCCATCTGGTCCATAGATGACATTGTCTTCACAAATTGTATGATATGGAATTTCTTTTCCTGACAATGTAATTTTTCCATCAGACTCAAAACGAGCGGGTTTAAAAGTATCTGGTTTAAAGCTTTCTGTTTTATACATAATTCGTTTCCTCCACAATAATTCCATTATAGAACGTAGTGAAAAATAGTCAATGTAAATTATTACATTTTTGTAAATAAAAATGAAAAGAGAGAAACTATTCATTTCCCTCTTCATCATACGTATCTAAAAAGTGATGTCTTGCATGATCATCCTTATAGGCAATCACGGTTTTAAGGCTTACATTTTCTACACTCTTAAAAATATTTTGTTCTACAAACGGATTGACTTTCTTCAATTCCTTGATTAAGTTTTTCATTTCTAAACGCTTTGACTTGGATTGTGTTAAACATGTTTCATTGGCACAAGCCTGAGTGAATTTGCATGCACACTGAATGAAATACAGATTGTTGTGTTTTGCCCAAATCTTAATATCATCTTCATGAATCAAGTATAGTGGTCTAATGACTTCCATACCCTTAAAGTTATTTGAATGTAACTTTGGCATCATCGTTTGAATTTGTCCCCCATAAAGCATCGACATTAAAATGGTTTCAATCACATCATCATAGTGGTGTCCCAAAGCTATTTTGTTACACCCTAAATTCTTGGCATAGTTATATAAATGACCTCTTCGCATTCTTGCACATATATAACATGGATTCTTTTCAATATTAAAAACATTGTCAAAAATATCACTCTCAAAGATTTCAATTGGAATATTTAGCTTTTTGGCATTCCTTTCAATAACCTCACGATTCTCTTTTGAATAGCCTGGATCCATTACGATATATTTCACATCAAAATGAACCGGTGAATGTTTATGCAGTTCTTGAAAACATTTTGCCATCAACATCGAATCTTTTCCACCCGAAATACACACCGCAATGCAATCGCCTTTTTTGACAAGCTCATAATCACGGATAGCCTTCGTAAATTTTGACCAAATCTTTCTTCGATACGTTTTAATAATACTTCTTTCGACTTGTGCACAAAAATCATCCGACACATTTGTGTTCATCTTATCCATAACGATTGAAACATACCCACCATCTACACTATACGCTTCATATTTTTCCTGCAATTTTTGTGCAACAACATCACTGACATAGCCTTGAGCGCAAACGACAATAATCTTCTTAGTTGAATCAAATTCTTTGGATAAAACACTTTCTCCACTTAATACAATACTGTTCTCGATTGGATTTTTAAAGGCTTCTTCGGCATCACGAATATCAATTAAGATATATTCTTCTTTATTTAATTGTTTTAATTGTTCTACTGAAATTTTCATGAGACTATTCTAACATAATATTGAATTTTTGGATGAAAAAGCGCAAAATATGGATAAAAAAAGGAAGTTTGATTATGACACAAGATATGACACAAGGCAAAATCATGCCTATGTTAGTTCACTTTACCATTCCCTTAGTATTGGGAAATCTATTCCAATTAACATATAATGCCGTTGACAGTATTATTGTAGGGCACTTTGTTGGAAAAGAAGCTTTAGCCGCAGTCGGAATTTGTAATCCAATCACGACATTATTCATCCTATTTCTAAATGGACTTTGTATGGGTGCAAGCATATTGATTGGCATGTATTATGGGGCTAAAAATGAAGAAAAACTCGCTCGTCAAATGAGCACAACCATGCTTGCAGGACTTGTATTTTCACTTGTATTAACACTGATTTGCATATTTTTTTCGCCACAAACTCTTAAATTTATGCAGGTAGATTCATCTATTTTCAATATGACTAATACCTATCTCCAAATCATCTTTGCCGGTTTAGTTTTTACCTTTTTATACAACTTTTTTGCGAGTACACTACGCGCTTTAGGCGACAGTAAATCACCCCTATATTTCTTAATTATCAGTTCCATTTTAAATATCTTTGGAGACTTATTCTTTGTGGTCGTTTTACATGCAGGAAGTAAAGGATGTGCCATTTCTACTGTGATTTGTGAAGCTTTATGTTGCCTATTCTGTATTCTATATATACAAAAGAAAGTGCCACTTCTACAACTGGGTAAAAAGTGGCTTATCTTTGATATTTCATTATTAAAAAGAACCATTGCGTATGGCTGGGCAAGTGCAATGCAGCAGGCGACTGTACAACTTGGAAAGCTTGGTATTCAAATGATTGTCAATACAATGGGTGTATCGGTTGTAGCTGCCTTTACGGCCGTCAATCGAATTGATGACTTTGCGTATACCCCGGAACAAAACATTGCTCACTCCATGACAGCTTTAATGGCACAAAATAAGGGCGCCGGAAAGAAAAATCGTATGCAGGAAGGATTTCGTTGCGGAATGGTTTTAGAATCCATCTACGGTATATTTATCTTTCTAGTATGCTTTATCTTCGCAAAACCATTGATGTGTCTATTTGTACAAGATGAAGAAGTTATTATGCATGGAGTGACTTATCTACATTTAATTTCCATCATGTATATTCTTCCTGCCTTCACCAATGGAATCCAAGGCTTTTTTAGAGGGATTGGCGATTTAAAAATTACGCTCATTTCAAGTCTAGTGAATATGACAGTTCGAGTTATTGTAGCTGCCCCACTTGTATTTAGCTTACATCTAGGCATAGAGGCTTTACCATACTCATATCTAGCTGGATGGATGGGTATGTTGATGGCTGAACTTCCATTGCTTATTCGTACATACAAAGCTTATGAATAAGACTTGTGTATAATTTACACAAGTTTTTTGTTTTCCTTTTATATAAAGCATTTATTACAATTTGCACTATTTTTCCAACCCATATTTTTTTATTTTATCCACTTTTCCAACCTTTTTTATGCCTTTTTGACAACTTTTCCAACTTTTTAATTCAATTATTTAGAAAACTTTAAGATTTATCACTAAAGAACCTTAATAATTATTCGTTATATTAATCATGGTGATACTTTATGACAAATAAAAACATACAAAACATAACACACTTTGGATTGATCCTTATGATTCTTATTTGCGTTTATTTCTTTTCCCAAGGATACTTCACAAATCCACAGCTTCTACAGGCTACACTATCTAAGGCAGGAATTTTGGCACCCCTACTTTTTATTCTTCTACAAATCATTCAAGTGATTATCCCCATTATTCCCGGTGGTGCATCAAGTGCCTTGGGTATTACAGCTTTTGGAGCAGTCAATGGATTTATATATAACTATATAGGTATTTGTATCGGATCCATATGTATCTTTTTACTTGTTCGTAAATATGGTCATAGAATCATTCTAAAATTATGTAAAAAGAAAGATTACGACAAATATATGAAGTATACATATGATCAAAATAAATTTGATACCTTCTTTATGTTAGCTATTTTCTTACCTTGTGCACCTGATGATCTCTTGTGTATGCTTGCAGGACTGACACATATGTCACTCAAAAAATTTGTCTGCATCATTCTTTTGGGTAAGCCATTATCTTTGATTGCCTATTCTTATGGTCTTACGCAATTGTTTCAAATTATCGAAAGGTGGTTATAATTATGTTATACATTGGGATATTATGTGCATGCATTGGATTTTATTTACATTATTAAAAGGAGAACTTTATGGAACATACAATATTAGTGGTAGAAGACGAACAAGGAATTCGTGAAGCTATCGGAATTTATATGAAGAATCAAGGATACAATGTGATTCTTGCCGCAAATGGAAAAGAAGGCTTAGAAAAGATTGAAACAAACGATATTCATTTAGCCATCGTAGATATTATGATGCCTGTTATGGATGGCATTTCTATGGTCATGGAAGCAAGAAAACATCATGACTTTCCGATTCTATTTTTAAGTGCAAAAAGTGAAGATATCGATAAAATCACAGGTTTAAATATTGGTGCCGATGATTATATCACCAAGCCATTTCAAAGTATGGAGCTAGTCGCAAGAGTACGTTCGCATTTAAGAAGATATGAACAAATCTTAAATCTAAAAAATGAGACAAAGAACGAAGATGAGTATATGATTGGTGATCTTGTGTTAAATAATACGACAAAAAGAGTGACGTTAAATTCAAGGGATATTAAATTAACGCCAAAAGAGTTTGATATTTTAAAACTATTGATTTCACACCCTGGACAAGTCTTTTCTAGCCAACAAATCTATGAATTGGTATGGAAAGAAGAAGCTATCAACACGGAAACGATTATGGTTCATATTCGTAAATTACGTGAAAAAATCGAGACCAACCCTAAAAAGCCTATTTATATTAAGGTTGTATGGGGGCAGGGCTATAAAATGGAGAATATACAATGAAAAAGAAAAATATTTTTTTAACAATACTATGTGCTTTATGCATCATTAGTTCTTGTATAGTGACAAGTTTTTATCCAAATGTTTCTACCGCTACTCCAACGAAGCTTCCTGAAACTTTAGAGCAGAATCTTACAGCTTTTATTCTAGCTAAAAAATTGGAACAAGATCCAAAGTATAAATATATTACTTTTGAGAAAGATACACCGGAAGATATTCAAAAGGATATAAAAAAAGGGTTAGACTCATCTTTATCTAGCACAAAAAACATTTTTGAAAATGATCCAAACTTCTTTTATACGTGTGATGTAAACAATAAAATCACTTCAAAACAATTTAATGTGAATGTAAAGAAAAAAGATACAAGATATTATGACACTTTGGATTCGAATACTTTAAATGTAACGGATAATATTGTGAATCTTATTAACTATAACAGTGAAAAGTATTATGAATACTATGGTGGCACATATTATTGTGATGGAAAGCCATTTCCAGGCTATACGCTTCATATGCCAAGTGATGTTGTACTAACATTCTATATTCCGGCTGTTTTAAATTACGACAATTCAAGTCTTATTGACTTGTTAGAACTAGATGGTGATCAATATGCCTATTTCTTTGTGGCAGCTTTCTTGATTTGTAGCACCATTATCGCTCTATATGTCTTTCTTAATAGATATGTATATGAAAAGGAAGCCTATATCTTTAGACATGTGAACAACTGGTTATTTGAACCTGCATTCTTTTTATTCCTAGTTGTCGATGCCCTACTAGCTAGTGGTACATGCATATTAACTACCTATTCCATTGAAGGAACTTTCTTAAACATCTTAAATCGATATCATATTGAGTTTAGTCAACCTATCGTATATTTTACGAACATTCTTGCATGGTCCATCACCCTATTCTTTATTGGATTATCTGTATATTGGTTAAAATGCCAATTTACAGCATCGGTTAAAGACTGGTTCTTTCATAGAACTTTAGTTGGTAAATCTATTCTTTATTTTTCAAACAAAGTAGAACGAATTATTTCAACCGATTTATCAGATGAGATTCTTAAAAAGTATATTATTTTCTCGACATGTCTGATCTTGATTCTTGCGTTTATTTCATTGCTTAACATTCCATTCTTCTCTTTCTTTATCGTCGTTACAGCATTAATTGGCATCAGCATTGTAGGCTATAAGAAAATCAAAAATGTGCAAAGTCAATACCAAGACATATTACATATGACTGAAGATCTATCGAGTGGTAATTTTGAGAATATTAAGCCTGCAGATTCTGGTTTATTCCAATCTTTAAACAATAATATCTATCAAATTAAGGATGGTTTTGAACAAGCTGTAAAAGAACAAGTACAATCACAGAATCTCAAGACAGAATTGATTTCAAATGTATCACATGATTTAAAAACACCATTAACGGGTATTAAAAATTATGTAGAGTTATTAAATGATCCTAGTATTAGCGAGGAAGATAAAAAGAGTTATTTAGAACGATTGAATCAATACACCGATCGTTTAAGCATTCTAATCACAGATTTGTTTGAAGTATCCAAAGCCAATAGTGGTAATATTGATTTAGAATATTCTGATATTAACATCATTGAATTCATGGAGCAGGTATGTGCAGAAAATGAAGAGCTTCTACAAGCTAAAAATCTTCAGCTTGTGACAAATCTTCCAGAAAAAGAAATTCATGTATGTTTGGATGGAAATAAGACATATCGTATTTTTGAAAACTTATTTACCAATATTTCTAAGTATGCACTTGAAAACACACGTGTATTCTTGGATGTGAAAGACATTGGTAATTCGGTTGTGATCATAATGAAAAACACTTCGAAAGCACCGCTTGATTTTGATAGTGATATTACCGAACGTTTTGTGCGTGGCGATAAATCAAGGCATGAAGCTGGCAGCGGTCTAGGTCTTGCGATCGTAAAGAGTTTTACAGAAGTACAGAATGGTACATTTATGATTGAAACAGATGGGGATCTCTTCAAATCAATTCTAAGTTTTCATAAATCCTAAAATATGTAGAATTCTACAGAAAAAATGATTGTAGATAAAATAAAGTGGTCAAAAATCCTAAAGTAAAGGATACAGGCCACTTTTTATCTGTGTATCATTAACTTATAGCCATAAAAAATGTAGAATTCTACAAAAAAATGATTATAAATTGAATTATTCTTTAAATCATTTTAAAATGTAATCAGAAAAAGTGTAGAATTCTACAAAAAAGGTGATCAAAATGATAAAAAGAACTAAATACTTAAATCAACTTATCGCATTAAAGAACAACGGGTTTCCAAAAGTCATAACTGGACCAAGAAGAACTGGTAAATCCTATTTGTTGCATGAAATATTCACCGATTATCTTATAGAAAATAATGTACCTGAAGAAAATATAATTCTTATTGAACTTGATGATGATAAGAATGCCCATTTAAGAAATCCCATTGAGCTAGGAAAGTATGTACGTTCTATCACTAAAAATAAGAGTGATTGTTACGTCATTTTAGATGAGATTCAACGTGTTTTTACAATTGTTAATCCTGCATTAACAGGTGTAAAAATCAAATTAGCCAAAGCGAAAGATACAGAAACCATCTCTTTTGTTGATGTTGTATTAGGACTTTCTCATGAAAAAAAACATAGACCTTTATATTACTGGATCCAATTCAAAAATGTTGTCAACCGACATTGTGACAGAATTTAGAGACAAGGCTAGCCAAATCCATATGCATCCATTATCTTTTGAAGAGTTTTACAGTTATAGACAAGGTTCTAAAACAGATGCCTTATATGAATATATGCAGTATGGTGGCATGCCACTTGCAGTATTATCAGATGAAAATTCAAAGAAACAATATTTAAAAGGATTATTTGAAACAACCTATTTCAAAGATATTATTGAACATAATAAGCTAAAGAAAACAGAAAACTTAGATGAACTCTGTACCATTCTTAGTGATTTGACAGGCGAATTGTTGAATTCTAAGAAATTATCAAATACATTTAAAAGTGTTAAACATGAAAACATTGATGCACAAACAATTGAAAAATATATTCAATATTTTAAGGATGCCTTCATTCTCCAAGAAGCGAATCGCTATGACATTCGTGGAAAGAAAGAAATTGGTGCTTTAAGAAAATACTATTTTGTGGATACAGGTTTAAGAAATGCACGATTAAATTTTGCGTATCCCGATGAGGGAAAATTGTTAGAAAATATTGTGTACAATGAACTCATATATAATGGATATAACATTAATGTTGGAACTTTCGATACAGTTGAAAAAAATAAAGAAGGTAAATCCGTTCGAAAAACAAATGAAATTGATTTTTTTGCACAAAAAAATGAACGTAAATATTACATTCAAATTTCAACAGATATCTCAAATTCTGAAACTCGAAACCGAGAAATTCGTCCTTTCATTAAATTAAATGATCAAATTCAAAAAATATTGGTAGTAAATCGACCTTATAAAGCCATGATGGATGAAGAAGGTTTTATAACTATTGGTGCCAGTGAATTTTTATTGAATTTCATCAAATAATAAGGGCGCTCTAAAATAGTGTAGGGTTATGTGAAAATACCGGCTTTAAATTATTG
>ERZ1673696.198-NODE-198-length-69184-cov-6.977303_pt1 | contig 69184 bp, 53 predicted proteins | sample MGYA00580226_ERZ1673696 | MGnify/ENA primary metagenome ERZ1673696 (study PRJEB41218, sample SAMN15661743) | gut metagenome | host: Homo sapiens | place: Canada: London | collected 2015-08-20/2019-03-30 | study: EMG produced TPA metagenomics assembly of... | reverse complement strand
ATGCTGTTTCTTTTCGGTGGATCTTCCGGAAATCAGGCAAAAAGTAAAACAGTAAAAAAAGAAACGGAGACGCAGACACAGAAAAGTGAAAGAAAACATGTTTCCACATCAAAAGAAGAACTTCAGGACAATACGGTCACTTATGACGATGGAGATTATGTTTATACGCCTTCCGATGACCATATCTTTTTCGATGATACGGATCATATGATCTATTATGACAATCTGATCACGGTTTATCTGGATAGGAAGATCAGCAATCAGGAAAAGGAGAAGATAAAAAAGAAAATCGATGGAGAAAGCATAGGCAGTGATCTTTCGGGCACGCTTAATGTACTGGATATCGTGGTTGCGTCGTCTGATTATGCCAAGTTACAGCAGAAAGCAGAAGAGGCAGCAAAACTGGATGGTGTTCAATATGCCATGATTTCTTTTCCGGTGATGCCGGAAGAGGATACGGCAGCTTACTGGGATGGAGATGGCGATCTCAAAAATGAGGATTCTCCATCCGGTGCAGACTGGTGGGCTGAGGCTATTGGTGCGTACAGTGCATGGGATTTTGAACGATACTGCAATCCGATCGTGGTTGGCGTTATGGATAGTGGATTTGAAGTGAGCCATATGGATCTTCAGCGGAACGGACACTCTGTGCTCACAGTGCTGAATGACAATTCAGCAGATGATCATGGAACACATGTGGCTGGCCTGATCGCTGCACAGGATAACAATTTGGGATCAAGAGGAGTCATTCCATCGGCAGATGTGGTTTGTATTGACTGGGCACAGGAAGAAGACGGCACAGAAGTTAATTTGCTTACACCTACAGGGGTGAGTCAGGGATTTAAACAGATGATAGAATATGCAGAAAGAGAACAACTGCCGATCGTTATCAACAATTCCTGGGGGAATGTGCGAAAGTTACGGGAGCTTCTTGCAAGATATATTGCTCCGAATCTGGCAGGTCAGAGCAAGGATTTTAACGAGCTGTATGGAGATATATATACGTTTTACTCATCTGTTTGTGCCACACAGATCATGAACGAGCTTCTGCAAAACAGTACGGTGGATTTTCTGATCGTTCAGTCATCCGGCAACGGATATGGAAATGGATTCGCAGCTTATAATGTGAAACGTGCAGGGTGGTTTGGCGGAATTGATGAAGAACTCAGGAAACAATGCTCGATGCTTTCTTATGATCTGATAAAAAGTCATATTATGATTGTCGGGGCTGTAGGCGAGAAGAAAAAAGATGGAAAGTATAAACTTCGTTTTAATAGTAATTATGGTGATAATGTTGATATGGTTGCTCCGGGGGAGCATATTTACAGTACTGTTTTGAATAATAGCTTTGGATATAAGGATGGCACATCCATGGCAGCTCCGATCGTCAGCGGATCGGCAGCGTACATATGGTCTCTGAATCCGGGTATGTCTGCGGCAGAGGTTAAACAAAGGCTGATCGATACAGCGGAGATTGCTGTGAAGCATGCCAAAGAAGATACGAGAAGTGAGTATCCGATGCTGAATCTTGGATCGGCAGCAACTTCTACGATTATGGGAACGGTGAATGGAGAAATAAAAGATCAGAATGGCAATGCGATTACCGGGGTACTCTGCAAGAGAACGTGTGAAATATCGAATCAGCAGGTTTTTAACATGGATTTAAATTTCTCGGACAGTACATTTATAATATCAGCAATCGGAAGAATGACCCTGACCTTTCAAAAAGATGGGTATGAAACGCAAACAACCACCGTAAATGTTTCACCGGGACAGGATATTAAGCTTAAAACGATTGTAATGCGATCAAATGAAACGGAAGATTCAGCTTCGGAACTTGAAAAATTTGCCCGAAATTATCAGTATTTATGCGAAAAATCAGAAACATATGACGGATATATTTACTATCCGAATAATGCAGAAGATATTCAGGGAAGATCCGATCTGGATCCTCAGCCACTGACCTGTGATATTGAAGATTATGACGGAGATGGTGCAGATGAATTGTTGATCGTAAATCTGGAACCATATACGGATATGCAAAGTTCAACAATAAGACTGCAGATGTACGAAGTTGAAAACGGAACGGTTCGTCTTGCAGCAGAGCATTTGTGTCAGGCAACCTATAATATGATTACAGGAGCTGAAGTTTTTCAGAAAGGTGATACCAGAGTATTTAGGTACCAGCAGAATGAGCAGTGGATTCTTGCAGCGGAGCAGAGTGTTGAAAGAAGATTTTTTGATGGACATGGAAACCGCCTGTATATGGAAGTTCAATATGATGGCAATCAGTTTCAGGTAAAAGGTGTTGCGGAAGGAGAAACCGGATCGCCGGATGAAGAGCTGATCAAAGAGGATGTCAGGCAAGAATATGCAGCACTTGGTCTGAAGGCAGATGTTGACCAGATCTTCAGCCGAAAGAAGCATATATATGATTACATAGACAATCCGGTCAGCCTTGCAAAGACGGAATATTATTACGATTATTCTAAAGTAGAACAGGATCAATGGTGTAAGTTCGGTTATATAACGGTTTCCATGCAATGATAAAAATGGTTATAAAAAATATGTTCGGAAAATTTGACATGTGTGAGGATGCGTGTTAATATATATTATATAAAAGGGCTGCCGATAGACGGTTAGTCCGGTTTAGCTAAAATAGTCGCTTAGTTTCTCAGACTGGGGCGACTATTTTTGTGGTTTATTAACAAAATTGCAATTATTAATATGAGAAGAAAAAAAGAAATATGTGATAAAAGAAACCGGGAAGCGTTACGTTTCCCAGTTTCTTTTTCTTGTTTTGAAGTACTATATCAGCCTTTTCTTTTTATGCAGAACAAAATTGTGTTTGGTATTTGGTAAAATATATTATATACTATAAAAAAACAACCTTATATAGTATATCTGCTTGAAACAAAGATAATATTTAAATTCGCAGAGTACCTTATTCCACGAAATTAGAGGGGAAAGGGCAGGACAGTCGCTGCATATTCTGACGTTTCAGTTCCATTGTCGGGTGAACATAGCGGTTCATGGTGATATTGACATTGGAATGACCAAGAATCTCACTTAAACTTTTGATATCAAACCCGGCTTCTACGCACCTTGTCGCAAAAGTGTGGCGTAAAGTATGAAAGTTTGTTGTTTCTACCTGTGCAGCGGTCAGTACATATTTAAAATGGTTTTGCATCGTTCGGGGTTCTACATAAGAATCTGAGCCAGTCAGCAGATAACCTTCTTTTTAATGTTATTCCAGCGAAGGGCACATATTTCTCCGATACGAAGTCCTGTGTAGAGGCATATAAGAATTCCCATGTTTTTATAGGACATATGTTTGCATAAATATGTACATAATTGTTTTTGCTCATTTATGCTGAAGACACGGAATTCACGGGAAGATTTCTTGATTATGATTTCTTTCCCGGTGCATGGAAGTACGATTTGTGGTATACTGGACATGGCATAAATCTCCTTTGTAAAGATGGTTTCTAGTCAACTCCATTATACCAAAGTAAACAGGTTTATGCCTTTTTTATTGGCTGAAATATTGAATTTTCAAGGTTCGACACACCGATATGGTGTGGGAAGTTTTAGTTATTAACTTAGTTATTAATTCTTATTTTCGGATAAGTGTGTGAATGCCTTGAACCAAAGGGAGATAAATGGTAGTATATCTACAAAGTATTTTCCTGATGTTTGGGGCATTTTTTATGGGAAGGGGGGCTTACATGCGACATTTAAAACTTCCGCTTGGAATGTCTGATTTTGAGGAAATCAGGCAGAACGGTTATTATTATATTGATAAAAGTGGGTTGATTTCGGATCTGTTGGTGAGGAAGGCGGCTAAAGTGACGTTGATCACCAGACCACGCCGCTTTGGAAAGACGCTGGGGATGAGTATGCTGGCTCACTTTTTTGACATTGAAAAAGACAACAGAGCACTTTTTGAAGGGCTGGAGATTTCAAAGCAGAAGGAACTTTGTGTGCAGTGGATGAATCAGTATCCGGTTATTTTTCTTACATTCAAAAAAGTAGATGGATTAAATTTTAAAAGTGCATATGAAATGCTGGAAGCTACGATAGCAGAATTCTGTCAGAGGCATTCTTTTTTGATGGAGAGTGAAAAAATTGCAAAAGAGCAGAAAGAAGTTTTTCAGAGATTAAAAGAGTGTAGAGCATCCGGGACGGAGCTGAAAAACAGCTTGGAATTTCTGGCAAGAATGATGCAGATCCATTATGGAAAACAGGTTATTTTACTGCTGGATGAGTATGATGTGCCGATTGCGAAGGCGAGCAGCAATGGCTATTACAAAGAGATGTTGGAAGTGATGAAAGCAATGCTCGGTTCATCTCTGAAAGATAATCCATCTGTAAAGTTTGCAGTGATCACTGGATGTCTGAAAGTGGCAAAAGAGAGTATTTTTACCGGAACCAATAATTTTGTGTCGGACAGTATTCTCTCTTTTGGGTTCAGTGAATATTTTGGGTTTACCCAAAAAGAAACCGAGAAACTTCTGCTGGATGCGGATGCGGCAGAGTATGCACCGGCGGTCAGAAAATGGTATGATGGTTATCATTTTGGGAATTATGATATTTACTGCCCATGGGATGTGCTGAATTATCTGCACGATCTGCAGGATAATCCACAGGCAAAGCCGGCAAGTTACTGGAAAAATACAAGCGATAATGCGATCATCCGATCTTTTATTGATTATGCCGGAAGCAACATTACCAGAAAAATGGAAACCTTGCTTTCCGGGGGATATATTGTACAGCAGATTGAAGAAAATCTGACATACGATTATCTGGATTCTGTGCTATGGGATTTCATTTTTCCGGAAACGGTGCAGGGTAAGAAAAAGATAAACAGCAGCTGCAAAATGACTGAATAATTGTGATAAATGAAACAAACAAGACTGGGGGACTACAAGTTGATAAAGATGGATCGTCAGAAGTTTATTCGGCCGGATCGTCAGATGGTTCGGATATCCAGGGAGAAGCTGATCATACCGGAGCGTGAGGCAGCCACACAGCGGATGCTGGCTGGATTGCAGAGGGAAACAAAAACGGCAGATATAGCAAAGACAGAAAAAACAGCAAATGAAAATATAGCAGAAGCTGTAAACGCAGCAAACAAAAATATAGAAAATGCAGTAAATACAGCAGCCACAGAACATCTGCAAACGAAGCAGCCTGAAATAGCAGAGGCAGCGAATAAACCAGAAAACAGCATTGTCTTAGCATGTGAGATCGATGAGGTGATCAACTATGCACTGGTTCACAATGGTGCTTCTGTCGTGCGTGATATCTGCATCAAAAACACATCCGAAACGGAACGGAATGCTCTGCTTTTAAAAATCGCTTCGGACGGTGAGCTGATGGAGGATTTTGTGTGCGGGATCGAGGCACTGCAGACAGGTGAGGAGCTGCATTTTCGAAATCTGGATCTGACATTCCATGTCGGATATCTGGCATCGATCACGGAGAAGTTTTCCGGCCAGCTGACGGTTACGGTTCTGGATGGGGAAACTGTGCTGGCATCGGAAAAGATCAATATCACGGTTATGGCGTTTGATGAGTTCCCGGGATTTCAGTATACGCCGGAGCTTCTGACATCTTTTGCAATGCCGAATCATCCGGCGGTGGTCAGTCTGATCCAGCTGGCATCGAAATATCTGGAGAAATGGACGGGCGATCCTTCTTTGGACGGTTATCAGTCCGGTGATCAGGAGCGTGTCAAAAACATGGCGGCAGCAGCTTATGCGGCGATCCAGCAGAAAAATATTACATATGCATCGACAGCGAGCTTTGAGGCATGCGGGCAGAGAGTCCGCCTGGCGGATGCGGTGCTGGAGCAGCATTTTGGAAACTGCATGGATCTGACGCTGCTCTATACGGCATGTCTGGAAGCGATGGATTTAAATCCGTTCATGGTGGTTGTGGAAGGTCATATTTTTGCCGGTGTCTGGCTGGTGGACGGAGCGTTTGCAGATATTCTGGTGGATGATCCGTCACAGCTTGAGAAACGTATGGCAAAAGGCATTCAGGAGCTTACGGTCGTGGAATGTACGGCGATGTGTTCCGGGCAGAATGTAAGTTTTGACGAAGCAGCAGCCATGGCAAAACGGCGTGTTTCCAATTATGGGAAGTTTTATTTTGCAATCGATGTGAAGCGTGCCAGAAGCAGGGGAATCCGTCCACTTCCAATCCGGGTTCAGACGGCAAACGGGTTTGAGGTTCTGCACGAGGACCGAAAAGAAAAAGAGGTCACAGGTGGATCAGACAGCAAAATCGAGGTCTTTGATTTTTCGGACTGTACGGAAAAGGCACAGGTCACAAAACTGACGCAGTGGGAGTGCAAACTTCTGGATCTGAGCCTTCGGAATATGCTGATCAATATGCGTGTCACAAAGAGTGTTGTGCCGGTTTTGTCCGCGGATATCGGAAGTCTTGAGGATGCACTGTTTGATGGGGAAGCGTTTCAGGTGATGCCGCGGCCGGCTGATGTGGGTGTGAATCCGGCAGCAGAAAGTCAAATCGAACTTCTCAACAAACTGGGAGAATTATCAGAATTTATTTCTTTTGAAAGCAAACACAAAAGACTGCATTCCATTTACAGCGAGAAAGATTTAAGCACTTCTCTGACGAAAATGTACCGTTCTGCAAAAGCATCTCTGGAAGAAAATGGAGCAAGCACGTTATATCTGGCACTTGGTATGCTTCGTTGGTTTGAACAGAAAAAGAACGCACAGGCAAGATACGCGCCGATCGTTCTGGTACCGATCGACATTGTGCGAAAGTCTGCGGGCAGAGGCTATGCGATGCAGATGCGGGATGAGGATTCACAGATCAACATTACGCTTCTGGAGTTTCTGAAGCAGAATTATGAGATCACGATTCCTGGCATGAATCCGCCGCCGCAGGATGAGCATGGAATGGATATGCCGAAGATTTTTGCAATGATCCGAAAAGCGGTGATGAGCATGGAAATGTGGGATGTGCTGGAAGTTGCCGTGATCGGAAACTTTTCTTTTTCGCAGTTTGTGATGTGGAATGATATTCATAACAACCGTGATTTCCTGGAGGGAAACAAGATCGTGCACAGTCTGATTGAAGGAGCTGTGGACTGGGACTGCACGATCCCAGAAGAAGTGGATCAGGAGGAGGCTTATTTACCGGTAACGGCGGATGCTTCTCAGCTGCATGCCATCAATATGGCTGCCGCAGGGGTGAGTTTTGTACTGCACGGACCGCCGGGAACCGGTAAATCGCAGACCATTACAGCATTGATTGCAAATGCACTGACAAAAGGAAAGACAGTTCTTTTTGTGGCAGAAAAAAGAGCTGCACTGGAAGTGGTACAGAAACGTCTGGCGGCACTTGGAATCGATGATTTCTGCCTGAAATTACATTCGAACAAAGCTACGAAAAAGGCAGTTTTAAATCAGCTGCGGCGTGGTCTTGAGATTGACATGGAAGGTACAAAAACAGATTATGAGCAGAGAATTGCGGACATCCATGCGATGCGTACCGAACTGGATGCTTACGCAAAAGCACTACATAAAAAAAGAAATTTCGGAAAGAGTCTGCGTCAGCTGATCGATCTTTACGAAAGTATTCCGGAAACAAAAGAACAGGTAAAATTTCCGGTATCGGATATCAAAAATATAACAGAAGCTGATCTGAGCAGTCAGAAAAACCATCTGGAACGTCTGATCTCAGCCGGAAGATCCATCGGTCATCCATATCAGCATCCGCTTGCGGCAGTGAAAAAGGCACAGTACAGTCAGCATCTGAAAACGGAACTGGAGCCGGCGATGCAAAACTATCTGTCTGTACTTGATAGCATCCAGGCTCAGATGGCGGATTTTGCCGCCTCTGCCGGAATCAAAAACCCGGTCACAAAGGCAGAATGGAATCAGGTATCCGAACTGATCCGGTGTATGGAAAGTACGGAAAAAATGCCTGCCTTTTTGAGGACAACAGATTCTGTTGAACGTGAATTTTCCGTTCCGGAAGAATATCTGGAAAAACAGGAGAAATTTGAACAGAAAAAGGCAGAAATGCTTTCAAAATGGAACGAAAATTTCTTAAGTCAGGACATGAGTTCTTATCATGCGAAGTACGAAGAAGCAAACAAAAAGGTATTTTTCTTAAAAGGAAAAGCACAGGCGACACTTGTGGCAGAAATGCAGCTGTTTGCCGCATTTCCGGTGGAGGTCGAGCAGATTCCGCTGTATCTGACGGAGATCACTGCTTATCAGCAGGAAGAGCAGAAAATGGAAGCGGCAGAAGCAGAACTGTCTTATGACTGGAAACAGATCTTGAAAGAACATCTGACAAATGAAGAATTGCAGTCTTATAAAGTACAGATCCAAAATCAGAGAAAGAGTATGGTACGTTTTGCCGGAGTACTTCAGGAAATCGAGGCGAGGGGCATTTTAAGTACACTTGTCCGGAAGGGAAAAGCACTCTTTTCTATCTGGAATAGCATGGATGCTGCAGAGCGAAAGGTTGCAGAGCTGCTGGAACTGAAATTTTGCGATGAGAAAGCAGACTGGATTGAGAACAGAAAGGCACTTTGTGGCTGTATTCTGGAAAATGCAGCCGCATTAAAAGAATGGATTGTTTATCAGCAGAATGTAGATTTGTGTCGGAAAAACGGGCTTGCTCCGATCTGTGATGCCTATGAAAAAGGCCTTCCGCATGAAGTGGTATTGAATGTATATCTGCGTTCCATTTACCGGACGATCATTCTTGGCGTGATCGAATCCGAACCGGTGCTGAACGGATTTACCGGAACCGGTTTTCAGGTTCAGATCGGGCAGTTTAAAAAGCTGGATCAGGAATGTATGCAGCTGACGAAAGAAGAAATGTTTTACCGGCTGTCATCGCAGCTTCCGTCTGTCAGTGATTCGGTGGAAGTCAGCAGAGAACTGAATTATTTAAGAAGGGCGATCAGCAGCAACGGCAGAGGTATTTCCATCCGTCTACTGTTTGAACAGATCCCGCATATTTTGCAGAGACTCTGTCCGTGTATGCTGATGAGTCCGATTTCGGCGGCTCAGTATTTAAAGGCAGAAAATGATCTGTTTGATATTGTGGTATTTGACGAAGCATCGCAGCTTCCGACCTGTAAAGCAGTCGGTACCCTTGCAAGAGGCAAAAATGCAGTGATTGTAGGGGATCCGAATCAGATGCCTCCGACCAGCTTTTTTGCGGGAAATTCGGTGGATGAGGACAATCTGGATATCGAAGATCTGGACAGTATTCTCGATGATTGTCTGGCACTTGGCATGCCGTCCGCACATCTGCACTGGCATTACCGAAGCCGCCATGAGAGCCTGATCGCTTTTTGTAACCGGGAATTTTATGAAAATTCTATGCTTACGTTCCCATCGGTAAATGACCGGCAAAGACGCGTCAGCATGGTAAAAGTGGAAGGCTTTTTTGATCGCGGCAAGAGCCGTGTGAACGAAGGAGAAGCACAGGCGATCGTTGCGGAGATCAAGAAAAGATATGCCGATCCAGAGCAGAAAAAGCAGACGATCGGTGTGGTTACGTTTAACGTTAATCAGCAGACTCTGATCGAGGATCTGCTCCAGGAAGAATATCAGAAAGATTTAAATTTTGATAAATGGGCAAATATGGAAGAAGAGCCGCTGTTTGTCAAAAATCTGGAGAATGTCCAGGGAGATGAGCGTGATGTGATCCTGTTTTCCGTGGCATTCGGACCGGATGCGGAAGGAAAGCTGTCCATGAATTTCGGACCGCTGAATCGGGATGGAGGCTGGAAACGACTGAATGTTGCGGTGTCCCGTGCCCGGTGTGAAATGGTGGTGTTTTCTGTTATGACAGCCGATCAGATCAATTTGAGACGAACAAAAGCAAAAGGCGTAGAATCTCTGAAATATTTCATGGAATTTGCTCAGAATGGAAAATTGCGGGGAGACTACAGACAGAATGAAGCAGTCAAAAATCAGGGGATCAAAGCAAAAATCTGCCGGGCACTTGCAAATGCTGGATACGAGTATCAGTTAAATGTCGGCCATTCAAAATTCAAAGTGGATATCGCAGTGATCAATCCGGATCATCCGGAAGAATATCTGCTCGGAATTATGACGGACGGAGATTCTTACTGTCAGTCGACAAATACGAAAGACCGTGAGGTGGCACAGTTTGAAGTGCTGAAAGGACTTGGATGGAAACTGTATCGCATCTGGACGATGGACTGGTGGGATGATCCGCAAAAGGAGATTACAAAACTTCTCGGAGTGCTTAAAATGAGAAAGAAGGAAGAACAGTAACAGAAAGGAAGCAAAATGGGAAAAGAAAAGGAAAACAGAAATGGAAAAACAAAAGGAAATGCGATCGCTTTAATGCCGATCGGCGTATTTCTTGTGCTGTATCTCGGACTTGGTATTTTATTTGAATACGTGATGAAAATTCCGATGGGATTTTACAATGTGCCGATCGTGGTTGCTTTTCTGGCAGCGATCCTGGTTGCCTGTCTGCAGAACCGGGCGGTAAATTTTGAACAGAAACTGGAGATCATGTCTGGCGGCGTGGGTGATAAAAACATCATCACGATGCTACTGATCTTTCTGGCGGCGGGTTCGTTTGTCGGAGTTGTAGGCAGGGGAAGTGCAGAGAGTGTGGCGTATTGTATGCTCTCCCTGATCCCGGCGAGATATGCAGTGGCGGTATTGTTTGTGGTGGCCTGTTTTGTCTCCGTGGCGATGGGAACATCGGTCGGAACGATCACGCTTCTGGTGCCGATCGCATCGGCTGTTTCCGCTGCGTCCGGATTTGAACTTGCATTCTGTGTGGCATCTGTTATGGGCGGAGCAATGTTCGGCGATAATCTTTCCTTTATTTCGGATACGACGATTGCCGCCTGCAACGGGCAGGGCTGTGAGATGAAAGACAAGTTCCGGGAGAATTTCTGGATTGCATTTCCGGCAGCAGCCGCAACGCTGATTTTAATCCTGATTCTGTCCTTTCAGACAGAAGTGCAGGGGCAGGTCAGCCAGTCTTATCATCTGGTGCAGGTGATCCCGTATGTGCTGGTGCTGATCGGAGGCATTATCGGCATTAATGTCTTTATGGTGCTTCTGATCGGGATTGTTTCCGGGGCGTTTATCATGCTGGCCGGAGGGCATATCGCACCGGTCGATCTTCTTGCAAACATGGGGAATGGCGTTTCCGGAATGTTTGAAACCTGCATGGTTGCGATTCTGGTTGCGGCAATGTGTGCCCTGATCCGTGAATATGGCGGATTTAATGCTCTGCTTGCCTGGATCCACCGGATTTTCCGCGGCAAACGTGGCGGTCAGCTTGGCATGGGACTGTTGGTCGGTGCGATGGATATTGCTACGGCAAACAATACAGTGGCGATCGTCATGGCAAATCCGATCGCAAAAGAAATGGCACAGGAGTACGGCATCACGCCGAGAAAAGCAGCCTCGATCCTGGATACCTTTTCCTGTATTTTCCAGGGCATCATCCCATACGGTGCCCAGATGCTGGTGGCGATTTCTGCCGTAAATGAACTTGGCGGAGAACTTTCGGCATTCCAGATCATGCCAAGACTCTTCTATCCGATGCTGCTGCTTGTCAGTTCCGTGCTTGCAATTTTATGGAACAGAAAAGAAAAGTAAAGATCTGCTTGTGATGTAAATTGTCTTATGATACGATACCTGTAGTTAAATGAAAGTATGCCGAAGATATAAATTTTGAACGTCCGCTTTACATGGACGAAATAAATCGGATAAAAGAGGACAGCAGACATTATGAGAATAAATGAGACTTTGAAAAAGCCGATGTTGGAGGCGAAATACCTGAATGTAGACAATACAGACAGATATCGCCCGATCATCCGGCTTTTTTATTTAAATTATGAAAAGCTGAAATACTGGATCTACCAGGAAGAAGTTTATGAGGAATTAAAAGAAGATCCGTATTTTCAGGAGTATACACCGGAACAGTGTCAGCAGGATCTTACGGCACTGACTGCCTGGGGGAATCTGATCACCACGCAGGATACCAGGAGAGTGACCACGATTGAAGAATTTAAAAATAAAAAATTTCGCTATCAGCTGTCAAAAGCGACAGTAGAAATCGAGCGAATGGTGATCCGGGTAGAAAATCTGTTTATCGAAAGTTCTTCCCTGGAGCCGACACTTCTGGAGCGGATCCGCATGAATCTGGAAAAAATCCCGCAAATGCAGAACGAAGAACCGGAAAAAATCTACAGCTGGTGGAATGATCTGGGCAGCGATTTCATCCGTCTCAATCAGAATTATCAGGATTATATGCGTGAGCTGAACAGTGTGAAAGCGGAGCAGATGATGAAAACGCAGGAATTTCTGATCTTCAAGGACCGGCTGATCGAATATCTGCGAAGTTTCGTAAAAAGCCTGCAGATCAATGCGTCGGCGATTGAGCAGTACCTGAAGAATACAGAAGAACATCAGATAACTGCTATACTGGAGAAAGAAGCAGAATATGAAGTCTCGATTCCTCAGATTGATGTAGAGCTGACAAAAGAAAGGATCCTTGATAAAGTCACCGGACGCTGGCAGAGCCTGAAAGAGTGGTTCATGGCGACGGAGGATCAGCAGTCGGAAGTGGTGCGTGTGTTTGATACGACAAACGAAATCATAAGAAAAATCACAAGATATGCAGCAAGAATCAGCGAACTGAGCAACAGCGGTTCCAATCGAAGAGAAGAATACCATAAACTGGCAGTGATGTTCTCAAAATGCGAGGATATCTATGAGGCACACAGGCTGGCGGCTTCTGTTTTCGGGATCGAAAAACCGCTGCATTTAAAGGGGCTTTCCGGGCGAAAGACGGAGAGCATCAACAGCGGTGTTTTTGAAGAAGATCCGCATGTGGTAACAGTGCTTCCACGTGTACGGACCTACAAGGAAAAGGCAAAACGAAGCGGCATTGCAGACCGCAGCAAAGAAAAAGAGGCAGTGCGTCTGGAGACGATCCGCAGGCTGGAGGAAGAACAGAAACTGCTTCGCAGCTATATTAAAGATGGAAAAATTTCGTTTGCAGAACTGCCGGAGATTGAGCCGCATGTAAGAGATGTTTTTCTGCTGTGGCTGTCAAAAGCACTGGAGAATAAGCATTTTCGCGGGAAAACAGAGAGCGGCGAAATTTATTATATCGAAAATGCAGATACGAAAGAAACCTGTATGCTGCATGCAAAAGATGGGATTTTACAGATGCCGGCGTACACAATCCGGTTTGAGGAGAAAAAATGAATGCGTTAGAAATATTACTGGGGAGAAGATGGATTTTAAAAAGCAGAGACAGGGAATTGTATTATCGGATGAAAGATGAAGCACCGGCCATTAAGAAATTTCTGACGGAGAAGCTGGGGTATCAGATGATCGTTAATCCATATCTGATAAAAATAGAGAAAATGCCGGCAAAGCCGGAGAACTGGATGGGGATTCTGGAATTTAACGACAAGATAGAGTATGTATTTTTCTGTATGATCCTGATGTTCCTAGAAGAAAAAGAAGCGATGGAACAGTTTGTATTATCAGAACTGACGGAATACATACAAGGGCAGTATCAGGAAGAGCAGATTGACTGGACGGTCTACCAGTACCGCAGACACCTGATCAAAGTGCTGAAATATTGTGTGAACAGCGGCATTCTTGATGTGGATGACGGAAGTGAAGAGAATTTTGCGAAAGACGGGAGCAATGAAGTGCTCTATGAAAATACCGGGGCGTCCCGCTACTTTATGCGGAATTTTACGCAGGATATCATGGGATATACAAAGCCGGAGGATTTTCAGAAAGAAGAGTGGATCGATGTCGATGAAGACCGCGGAATTGTGCGAAGACAGCGAGTTTACCGCCAGCTTCTGATGACGATGGGGATGTATAAAAATGAGCAGAATGAAGAAGATTTCGCCTATATCCGCAATCAGAGGAATCTGGTACAGAGTGATTTTGAAGAATATCTGGACTGTGAACTGCACGTGCACCGCACGAGTGCATTTCTCATTCTTTCACAGGACTGCCGCATGGGGCGGTGTTTTCCGGAAGAAAACACGATATCGGATGTGATCCTGCTTGTGAATGGCATGATCTGTGAAAAGATAGAAGAAGGAGAGATCGTGCCTGCGGCAGATGAACGTATCTTTATCCCAAGAGAGATGTTTACAGGCATCCTGGAGTCATGCAAAGAGCTTTATGGAAGGGGATTTATCAAAACATACCGTGAGATGACAACAGGAGAATTTTGTGAAAATGTAAAGAATTATATGCTGGAACTGGGACTGATCCGGGAAGAGAAAGACATCTGGCTCAGTCCGGCAATCGGAAAAGTGATCGGAAAGTATCCGGAAGAATTTATGAAAAATGGAGGCAGTGATGAACAGTAAATGGCAGATATACAGGGTAGGACTGATTGATTTCTGGTACTACGACGAAGAAGAGTTTTACTTTCTGGATGGCAGGATGCTGCTTCGCGGAGCCAATGGTTCCGGAAAATCTGTAACGATGCAGAGTTTTATCCCGCTGCTCCTGGATGGAAATATGCGTCCGGAGCGTCTGGATCCGTTTGGATCAAAAGCAAGAAAAATGGAAAATTATCTTCTCGAAGAAGGGGATGGACGGGATGAGCGGACCGGATACCTTTATATGGAGCTCAAACGCAAAGAAAGTGATGAATTTCTGACACTTGGCATCGGTATGCGTGCCCGGAAAAATAAAAAAATGGACTCCTGGTATTTCTGCGTTACGGACGGCAGACGCATCGGCAAAGATCTTTATCTCTATAAAGAAGAAAAAAGCAAGATCACCTGCACCATGCGTGAACTGAAAAACCGCATCGGAGAAGGCGGAAAAGTGATGGAAACACAGAGCGAGTATGCACAGTGTGTCAACAGACTGCTGTTTGGTTTTGAGACACAGGAAGAATACAGGGAACTGCTGAACCTTCTGATCCAGCTGCGAACGCCGAAACTGTCAAAGGATTTCAAGCCTACCGTGATCAATGATATCCTGAGCAGTTCGCTTCAGACCTTATCCGAAGATGATCTTCGTCCGATGTCGGAAGCGATCGAAAATATGGATGGCATGAAAACAAATCTGGATACCTTAAAAGAAAGTATTTCTGCAGCGAAACAAATTGAAAAAGTGTACGATCAGTATAATGAGATCGTACTGTATGACAAAGCACTTCTCTATACAAAAGCCATAAAAGAGTGCCGCCAGGCGGAAGAAAAAACAGTTCAGACTGAAAAAGCAATCCTGGAAAATACAGCATCTTATCAGGCAGAAAAAGAACATTATGAAGAACTTGCAGGAGAAGAAAAACTGCTTCAGGAAGAGAAGGACTCCCTGGCAGATAATGATGCAGCCAAATTAAAAGACCGCGAGATTAAAATAAGCCAGGAGATCAGAGAGTTACAGAAAATTGTTGCCGATAAAAAACAGCAGGAGCAGACGAAAAACGAAAAGCGGATCGATACAGAAGAAATCCTGAAAAAACAGGAAGAAAAGAAAGAAGAAAAATGGTCTGAAATCGAAGAATATCTGGCGGAAATGGAATCCGATATGGATGGCGTTCCATTTGATGATTTTTCTTTTATGAAGGAAGAGCTTTGCGAAAAGAAAGAAGAGGAATATTCTTTTGATGCACATCGGAAACTGCTGAAAGATTACACGAAAAAAGTAGAGCAGGGAAAGCAGCTGCTTCTGGAAGAAAAAGCGGTGCAGGAGCGTTACAGCACCTTCCTTAAGGAACTGGATCAGTATCAGGATGAGAGAAACAAAGCAGAGAGAGAACTTTTACAGTACGAAAATCAGCTTCATGAGATCCGTCAGGAACTGATCGAGCAGATTTATAAATGGAATCAGCAAAATGAAGAACTGCATCCGGAGGCGGAAGTTCTGCAGGAGATGGCAAGACAGATTGAAAACTATCAGTCGGACAGTGACTACTGGGCGATTCGAAATTTAAGCAAAAAAGCGTATGATCAGAAAAACGAGGCTTTATCAGCAGAGAAAACCCAGAGAAGCTGGCAGCTTTCAGAACTTAAAAAAGAATACGATGCGATCAGCACGGAACTGAGACAGTGGCAAAACCAGAAAGAACCGGAGCCGGAAAGGGATGCGGCAGTTCTTGAAAACAGAAAACGTCTGGATGAAAGGAACATCCCATATCTGCCGTTTTATAAGATGGTTGATTTTGATCAGAAGCTTGGGAAAGAAAAAGCAGCCAGACTGGAAGAAGCACTTCTGCACATGGGAATCCTGGATGCACTGATCATTGCACCGCAGTACCGGGAGCAGGTTCTTCAGAGCGAAGAAGGATGCTGCGACCGCTATTTATTTACGGATGCAGAGTATGTCAGGAACAACCTTATGGACTGGCTGGATATCGACAATCCGGATCATGATATGTTCTTATATCAGAATGTATCGGGTGTTTTGTCAGCAATCACATCAGGAAGATCCGATCAGGCAGCGACCTGGATTGATGAGGACGGAAATTATAAGATCGGAGTTCTCGAAGGCACGGTAACAAAACAGTACACACCTTGTTTTATCGGTTCTACAGCAAGAGAACAGTATCGCCTGGATAAGATCGCAGAACTGCAGCAGCTCCTGGAGGAGAAGCAAAAAGAAATCGAAACAGAAGAACAGGAAATCGAAAAAATTCAGAGTCGTCTGAAAAAACTGTCGGAAGAATGGAACACTTTCCCAAAAGACCATGACCTGAAGATTGCCGCAAAAGAGTGTGAAAAGCAGGAAGAAAAATTAAAGGATCTGAATGAAAAGATACAGCAGCAGAAACAGCGTGTCGAGACAGAGCGAAAGAAGCTGGATGAAGTACGCCTGCGGGTGCAGGAAGCCTGCCAGAAATGTTACTTGAAAGCGAGACTGGATCTGTTTGAAGAAGTTCAGGAAGCACTGAAAGAATATACGGAGTGCCTGAACCAGCTGCAGATCTGCCATAAAGACTATATCAATACGCTGCACTATATAAGAAGCCAGGAATTTTATCTGGAAGATATCGAGAAGGATCTGGATGATATCCGGTACGAACTTGGCAGAAATCTCACACAGCAAAAACAAAAAGAAGCAGAACTTCTGGCAGTACAGGAACAGTTAAAGCTTACCGACTACGAAAAAATTAAGAGCAGGCTGGATTATTGCATGGAACGTTTAAGCGTGATTCCGCAGGAAAAAGAAGCTTCCGCAAGAAAAAGAGGTGAGCTGGAGAGTGGGAGAAAAATTCTGGAAGAAAAACAGAGAGAAAATCAGAAGATCACCGAAAAACTGCAGGACAAAAAAATCTGGCTGAAAAAAGTATTTGAACAGGAATATCAGCTTGGCTATGTGATGGAGCTTTCGGCAACAGAAAAAGTGACAGAAAAAGAAGCGGCAAAAGTATGCAGCCAGCTTGCCGGAAAATTCGGAAACGACAGGCAGAGTGACCTTCTTGGAAAGCTTCAGGCAGAGTATCATAAAAACAGAGGTTATCTGCTGGAATATCAGATGACATTAAAGACACTGTTCCAGGATCTGGATGAACAGACTTCTTTCCTGGAGATGAGTATGAAACGTATTGATGTTTCTGCAAAGTACCATGGAACCGTTGTGAAATTTAAAGAACTGCTCTCTATTCTGGAAGAAAATGAAAGAGTACAGAGTCAGCTGCTCAACGATAAAGATAAAGAACTTTTTGAAGATATCCTTGCCAATACGATCAGCAAAAAGATCCGTGCCAGAATCCAGGCGAGCAAACGCTGGGTGGAAAAAATGAACGATCTGATGGAGTCTATGAAAACTTCCAGCGGTTTGAAACTGAGCCTTCGCTGGAAAAACAAGCGGGCAGACAAAGAAGAACAGATGGATACAAAAACACTGGTGGATCTGCTTCAGAAAGATGCCGAGATCATGCGTCCGGAAGAAGTCGAACAGTTATCCAGACATTTCCGCTCCAAGATTGCCGAGGCAAGAAAGGAAGCCGATGAGACAGCGAATATGCAGTCCTTCCATGCAATTATGCGGGAAGTTCTGGATTACCGCAAGTGGTTTGAATTCCAGCTGGAATGCCAGAAGACCGGCGAGAAAAAGCGGGAACTGACAGACCGTGTATTCTTCACGTTCAGCGGCGGTGAAAAAGCAATGGCGATGTATGTGCCGTTGTTTTCAGCCGTTGTCGCAAAATATGCAGGTGCAAGAGGGGATGCCCCAAGGCTGATCTCCCTGGATGAGGCATTTGCCGGGGTGGATGAGATGAACATTCGTGATATGTTCCGCCTTATGGTAGAATTTGATTTTAATTTTATGATCAATTCTCAGATCCTGTGGGGAGACTACGAGACGGTTCCGGCACTTGCCATTTATCAGCTGGTACGTCCGGAAAATGCAAAATTTGTGACTGTCATCCGTTATACATGGAATGGAACGGTCAGGCAGATGACAACAAAAAAAGATGTGAATCAGACAGAGAAAGTTTCGGAAGGAGTATGAATAAAGGAAAGAAGGGAATGACATTTAATTCCACGTGGATTACAGACAGGTATTATGATATGATAAAATAAAATCGACAAATGAAAAGTACTTAAGAAAAGGAGAAATTCATTATGGGTTGGGAAGAAATATTAGACGCAGAAGGTGCAGATATGGCAGATGCCTACAATGATAGTCTGCCGGAAGAAACGTATGAAACGGTCAAGGTTTATGATCCTGAGCAGGATAAGAAGTCTGAAATGGACAGTATGAGACGGCTTGTAGAAAGCTATGAAGAAGAGAAAGACCGAATAGAATATATTTGTGATTTTGAGGGTGTACCGGACGTATTGGTCTATGACGTATATAAAGATGACATATTTGAAGATGTTATATCGGAAGAGCTCCTAGGTCCAGATATCTCATTTGTTGATATGTCCCACGATCAATTGATGAAGGCATGGACAAAATTCGGGCAGGATATAAATCAGGTGAGGTGCACTTTGGCCTGTGCCGAACAGGATATCCAAATATTGATGAATCTTGCAGATGATGAAGCTAAGTCAGTTTTATCATCATATAAAAATGAGATTAAAAAGGAATATGAAGAAGTTTCTAGATGTTGTGATGGCATTGGGAAAGAGTTTGAAAATATGACTCTCAATGATCAGATGGCGAAACTTGCAGACCTGGTATTTAATGTGTATAAGTCGGAAGAAATTTTGAAACTTATAGAAGGGAATATTTACTGTCTGATGGGGTATCGGGGATGTTATGGTGCCCAGATTCCGAAAGATATGGAAGATAAATACCAGGAGAAATACAATGCTATTGTTAACAAAAGGTAAGTACAAAAAGAACCTGTAAAACCTGAAGATGATTGTTGCTCGTCCTTATAAAAGTGGGAGTCTTTTCTGACCAAGATAAAACAATACTTCATGACAGATCTAAAGTCAGGAAGTGTAAAAAGAGAGTAAAAGATATATGGAAAACGATAAAAAAGAGTGCAGGACTTATTTCCTGGAACGTTCTGTATACAAAAAACTGTTTGCAAAAATACAGGAAAAATATGCCGGGATCGGACATTTCGGCGGAACCTTTCTTCTGGATGACCTCACAAAAGAAGAAAAAGAGCAGCTTGGCGGTTTTCTTCAGAAAGATTTTTCCGGGCAGAAAAATGTGCGGGTCACGGCAAAACAAATGGAAAAGGCACTGCAAAGCAGCCGCTTCTGCAATTTCACCTGGGAAGAAATCCTGGAGCTTTATACAGGAAGAGCACTGCTTGTAAAGAAAGAAGAAAAACAAAAAGAAGAACAGCAAAGAGAATCCTGGTTTCAAAATATTCAGCTTCAATTAAAAAATCCGGATTTTCGAAACTGGATTTCTGAAGTGCTGCAAAACAGAAAAGAAAGTTATCTTTTTCTTTTGCAGCAGTATAAAGAAAACAAAAAAGAACTGGAAGATCTTCTGCAAAAGACAGACCGGGCAGCAGAAACGCTGGCAGCGTCCGAAAAAAGAGAATTGCTTGCTGTTTTTGCTGCGAAAGTCACAGGAAATCCACACTATTTTGATGAAGGAGAAACGGCAGAAAAATGTCTGTCATCCTATCTGAAATGGAAACTGAAAAAAGAGCGAAGCAACGGACTTTCCAATGCCGAATACAAAAACAGAATTTATTTTGAAGCCGGGATTTTAAAAGATGAACTTTCCAACGATGTTTTAACGTATGGACTTCATGCATGGAAGGAAAACGGAGAACCCCACCCCGGAATCGAAGGATTCTTCAGATGCAAAGAACCATTGAAACTGACCTTAAAAACACTGGGCGGACTTGGAAAAATCACAGGAGAACAGAAAATCTATATGGTTGAAAATCCGGCGGCTTTCTCAAGACTTGTGGAAAAGTATCCGGATCGAACTATTCTGTGTGGAAACGGGCAGCCGAAGTTTTCGGTGTTTGTGCTTTTGGATAAACTGACAGAAAACAGTACCATCTATTATGCGGGCGATTTTGACCCGGAGGGGCTGCAGATCGCACAAAACCTCAAAAAACGCTATCCGGAACATTTTATTTTCTGGAAATACAAGGCAGAATATTATCAGAAATATAAATCCGAAGTGCAGCTGGATGAGAAACGAATCCGAAAACTGGATAAGATCAACCTGCCGGAACTGCAGGAAATCAAAGAAGCGATGCAAAGAGAAAAATATGCTGCGTATCAGGAGGCGATGGTGGAAGAGTATGAATAAATGGGAAAAGTTTGAACAGGATTGTGTGGAATTTTTGAACAAAACATATGGCATGTATGCCAGATTTACGCACAAAGGCGGAGCAGATTCTACCGTTCCGGATATTTTGGTGGAGACACGGCAAGGTTTTTGCTTTTATATAGAGGCGAAACATTCCCCGGCACAGTGCGGTCAGTTTGTTTTATTACCGGACATTATGACACAGACATTTCAGTATAGCAAGCAGAATACAGATAGTATTAATTCGTCAGCACAGATGATTATAGAATATATGAATCAGAAATTCGATGACTACAGAAATGCAGGGACAGCAGGAAAAGAAATTGTGATGCCGGGCGGTCAGGAGATTTTTGCAGACTGGATTGCAGAACATTATCGAAAAAAAGATGTCCGATTTTTTATCACCAATGGATTTAAAATTATTCCGATCAGGCGATTTCGGGAGTGTTTTGAAATCAGTGCCACTTATCGTGTGAAAAGAAGTGGCTCAAGTGGCGTTGGAAAAAAACAGATTTCTGTTGTAAAAGATTTTCTTTTCAAACAGGATTATGAAATCCGTAATGTACAGACAGAAGGAAACAAACTGTTTATAACTTCAAATCTGCCATATCATGATCAAAGATTTATTTTAAATGAATATGAATACATGTTTTCCCAACGGGGTGAGCGGTATGAGATCAGAAAGCTTTCCAATACATATAATGCAAACGTAATTTTTTCTGTTAAGTTAAATGAATATGCTTCGGGTCTTACAGATCAGGAATTTATTACGGCATTGATATGATCAGAAGTCAGGATTCGGAGTCTGGCAGAACCTTTCCAATCTCAATGCCGATCAGCTGTAGCACATCGATCACAACAGAATTTCCGAATTGTTTGTATGCCTGGCTGGAACTTGGGCAGAGCTTGTAAGAATCCGGAAATCCCATGATTCTGGCACATTCCCGGGGATGGAGTTTGCGTGTTCTGTCATGAATCAGGTATCCGCCTGTCTTGGCAAAAATACCGCCTCCATAGGCAGATAGGGTGATGGCAATGCCTTTTGTACTGTAGATACGTTCGCCCTGACCACCTTTGTTCACGATGCCGAGCCTTATCGGTTTGTTGCTGTAACTGGTATCGGCAACGCCGTTAAAATAAGTATCCGGTCGACTGATGTACAAATTTTCTACCAGGCTTTCATCTTCCAGAAGAAAATCCTCAACATGTTTTTTGAGTGGAAAAGCCTTTGGAAACGAGAAATCCCTTATCTTCAGATCATTTCGAAAACAGACCATATAGATACGTTCCCGGTTTTGAGGAATTCCGTAATCAACTGCATTCAGGACATCTTTAAAAAAGGTGTATCCAAGTTCCTCAAGAGTGCCTTTTACGACTTCCAGTGTATGTCCGCTATCATGCGAAGCAAAATTCTTTACATTTTCCATAAATACGATTTTTGGATGTTTCTGCCGTATAATCCGGGCAACATCAAAAAAAAGAGTTCCGCGGCTGTCCTCAAATCCACGCTGCTTGCCACTGATAGAGAAAGCCTGGCACGGAAACCCGGCACAGAGGATGTCGTGGTCAGGAATCGTATGTTCATCCACTTTGGTGATGTCCCCTTCCGGGAGGTCACCAAAATTTTCTTTATAGACATTCTGTACCGGTTTGTCCCACTCATTGGAATATACGCACGTTGCCCCAAGAGATTCCAGGGCGAGCCGGAAGCCGCCAAGGCCGGCAAAGAGGTCGATGAAAGTCATTCCTGTCAAAGTTTTTTCTGTGATCGTGATCATAAAATGTCTCCTGAAATGTTGTTACTCTATATCAGATGTGATGTAACTTCTGCCTGTATAAGCAAAAAAGCTGTATCAGTGACGAGATTCAATATCCTGTCTAATATAGCTTTTGAGGGGCTGTAGATGTGTAACGATTATAACACAGGGAGAGAGAATGTCAAATGTTATGTTACTAAAACATTGCATATTGAATAATGATCGATTCTTTTTGGAATTAAAGAGATGATTAAGAGCGTGTAATATATTATATACAAAAAACAGATTTTGATAATGGAAAATGTATATGAAAAAAATAAACCATTTTCTTAAAAAAATCTATTGTCAAATACCTCAAAAAGTTGTAAAGTTGTTGCTGGAATAAAATAACATCAAAAACGGTCAAATATCATGAAAAATATGACGGAATTTGAACGCAGAGAAGCGGATTGTGAATGTCCACTTTACTGACGATGAATTTTCGGATAAACAGCGGACATACTACAGGAGGTGAGGACATGAGGCTGTCAGTTGGCAAAAGAGTGATACCGGTTTTTGTGGTTGTAGCAGTTTTGATTTTTTCGACGATCGGGCTGGCACATATGAAAACAGAGTTGATTCAGCAGCAGAGGGTATCTGTCCAGACAGCCACATGTCTTATGAAGATGTCTCTTGTAAGAGCACAGGAGTCTGCAGAAATAGATGAAGTACATACAAGGCGGATCAGTCGCCTTATTTTTCTGGAGCGGAGCAGAGAGTTTCGGGATGGCAATATGCGTCTGCATATGCTGTTTTTCCTGTCAGCGATCTGGTGCGGCTGCTTCTGCTTTTTTGAACGAAATGTAAGAAGCATACATGAGCACTGTTCCAGAAAGCGAAATCTCGTGATTTCCTATATTCACAGTCAGGATGGGCAAAAGCACAGGAGACTGGCTTTTAGCATCTGATACAAACGAAAGATGATATCTGCAAAGCTTTTGGTGCGGATATCGATTATGTGAAAAAAGGAGAACACAAATGTTAGCACAAGTATTAGCAATCATCATTTTCCTTGCCATGTTCCTGCTGATCATTCTGGAGATCTGGGAAAGGCAGTGGATCACGCTGGCGTGCGGTCTTCTGACCCTGCTTCTGGTCTTTGGGCTTGGTATGCACAGCATGGGGGCGATCATGCGTACCCTGAATTTACAGAGTTTCTTTACAACCGGATTCTGGTATGCAGCAGGTGAATCCAGCGAGGCTTCTTCCGGTATCAACTGGCAGACGATCATTTTTATCGCCGGCATGATGATCATGGTAGAAGGTATGGCAAAAGTCGGTTTCTTCCGCTGGCTCTGCATGGAAATCGCAAAGATGGTAAAATATCAGGTTATTCCGATCTTTATGACGTTTATGCTGCTGTCTTTCGTACTGGCTATGTTCATCGACAGTATCACCGTTATCCTGTTTCTGGCAGCAGTTACAATCGAACTGTCACAGCTTCTGGAGTTTGATCCGGTTCCGATGATCTTATCGGAAATCTTCTGTGCCAATCTCGGAGGATCGGCAACGATGTGCGGAGATCCGCCAAACATTATCATCGGTACATCCCTGGGATATTCTTTCACCGACTTCATTACCAATACTGGTCTGATGGCAGTCGTATCCCTGGTATTTGTCGTTATCTATTTTTACTTTGCATTTAGAAAAGAACTGAAAAAGAACGGGGCAAATAAAAAAGATCATGCTTCTTATCCAGATCCGAAGGAAGCAATCACAGACAAACGTGGATTTATCGCAAGCTGCATTATTTTCCTGTGTGCTGTCGTGCTTCTGGTATCACATGCACAGACGGGGCTGACTGTATCGACGATCGGTGTTGCTATTGCAATCGTAACCTTGATCGTGGCAGGAAAAGATGCACTGGAACTTCTGAAAAAAGTAGATTACAAAACACTGCTGTTCTTTGTCGGACTGTTTGTTGTCGTAAGTGGTCTGGAGGAAACCGGTGTTCTGGAAATTCTGGCAGGCTTTATCGGATCTGTCAGTGGCGGAAATATTGCTGTTATGATTGCTATTATCATTATCGTATCTGCAGTGGCAAGTGCCTTTATCGATAACATTCCATTCGCAGCGACCATGATCCCGGTTATCACGGATCTGGCATCCGATGTAGCCGGTGTTAACCTGACTGTTCTTGCATGGGCACTGGCGATCGGTACCGATATCGGAGGAAGTGCAACACCGATCGGTGCATCGGCGAACGTTGTAGGTATCGCAACCGCAGCACGCGAAGGTCATATTATTAAATGGGGAAAGTATTGCAAATATATGGCTCCTGCTACTATAATAGTAGTAGCAATATCTCTGGCGATGATCTACGTCAGATATTTATGATGCCAGGGTCACGTATGACATCATTTGGCTTTAACATTATACCTATAAAAGGGGGCTGAGCAAAATGGAAAAACAATTAATTATTTCGGTAGGACGTGAGTTCGGAAGTGGCGGTCATGAAGTCGCACAGAAACTTGCTGATGATTATGGCATTGCACTGTATGACCATGACCTGTTAAAAGAGATCGCAACAAAGAAAAATTTAAAAAGTGAAGATCTCGAAGCATATGATGAACTGAAATGGAACCGCTTTCTGTATCGTACTGTTCGCGGACTGAACAGTTCACCGGAGCAGAACGTTGCAAACCTGCAGTTTGATTTCCTGAAAGAAAAAGCAAAATCAGGAGAATCTTTTGTGGTAGTCGGACGTTGTTCCGAGACAATCCTTCGTGAGTACGAAAGCATGGTATCCATTTTTATCCGTGGTGACAAGCCACAGAAGGCAGAGCGTATCATGAAATATTATAATATGAACGAAAAAGATGCTCTGGGCTTCATGAAAGAAAAAGATAAAAGAAGAAAACAGTATCACAACCGTTACTGCCCGATCGCCTGGGGAGATTCCAGAAACTATGATCTGGTGGTAAACAGCAGCCGTGTCGGTGTGGACGGATGCGTGGAACAGGTAAAACATTACATCGACTTAGTAAGAAAATATCACAAATAATGGATTGAGCCTTGCAACTTCTCTGCAATCTATGATATGATTTACTCTAGTAGTGTGAAAATTAATGAAACAACAGGAGGGAAATTATGTTATCATTTTTCAAGAAAAAAGCTGCAAAATCAGAAGAAGCTGCAAATGGCAAAACTATGAAAGCATACCTGACCGGAAAAGTAATTCCGATTGAGGAAGTAAACGATGGTGTTTTCTCAGCAAAGATCATGGGTGACGGTATTGCGATCATCCCGGAAAACGAAGTTCTGACTGCTCCGGCTGACGGTGAAATCACCGTTGTTATGGACGGATCTTTCCATGCAGTAGGTATGAGACTGGACAATGGAGTAGAAGTACTGCTTCACATCGGTGTAGATACGGTAGGCATGAACGGAGAAGGCTTCAAACCATATGTAACCGTGGGTGATAAAGTAAAAACAGGTGACAACCTGATCGGTTTCAGCAAATCTGCAATCGCAGCACATGGTCTGCGTGACGTGACAATGCTGATTGTTACCAACGGCGATGAGTGCCCACCGGTAAAACTGATGTCCGGTATGGATGCAGTTGCAGGCGAGACCGTAGTAGCAGAGATGTAATCCGGACAGTATTATACAAAAACATAATATTTCTTATAAAAAACTTCAGACAGAGTGAAACCTCACTCTGTCTGAAGTTTTTTTAGTCTCCACAACGGTGACTGTTTTACTATTAGTGATGTCTTCGCCAGGGCACACTTTCTTCACAAAATCACCTCAGACTCATCACATATTTACAACATTTCAAACACAAATCGCAGATATACTGTTAGACATAAAGAACAAGAACAACAAAGAATAATAAACATCAGGTTTCTGAAAAGGAAAACCGGATGAGCAAATACAGGAGGTAGTCATTATGTCAGATATGTATAACTTCGATAACAACAATTACAACAACGAGAATCATGATGGATTCAATCACTATGAATTTGATGAAAACAACAGCAACACACCGAACCACAAAAAACCAAATGCAAAGATGGTAAAATTTGCAAAGAAAGTCGGAGCCATTGCATTAAGTGCCGTTCTCTTCGGGGGCGTTGCAGCAGGATCTTATCAGGGAGTAAATGCTCTGTTCGGAACTTCCACACAGACAGAGGCACAGGCAACGACATCAACAAAGAGCAGTCTTCTGAAAACAACTTCCAGCACAACTTCAAAGGGTACGATGGATGTGACCGACATTGTAAAATCCGCAATGCCTTCTATCGTTTCCATCACAAGCAAATCAGTTCAGGAAGTGGAAAATTATTTCGGAATGTTCGGCGGACGTAATTCCATTCAGCAGCAGGAAGTCGAAAGTGCCGGTTCCGGTATCATCATCGGAAAGAATGACAGCGAACTGCTGATCGCCACCAACAATCATGTTATTGATGGTGCAGAGACGGTTTCGGTATCCTTTGTAGATAATGAAACTTATGAGGCAACAATCAAAGGAACCGATTCTGATAAAGACCTTGCAGTTGTAGCCGTTCCGCTTTCCAGCATCTCAAGCGATACGATGTCGAAGATTTCTGTGGCAACGATCGGTGATTCTTCCAAACTGGAAGTTGGCGAACAGGTTGTAGCCATCGGTAATGCACTTGGATATGGACAGTCCGTTACAACCGGTATTGTAAGTGCAACAAACCGTACACTGGATTCGGAAGACAGCAGTGAAGCAAGCTATGACGGTATCAGCCTGATCCAGACCGATGCAGCCATCAACCCTGGCAACAGCGGTGGTGCTCTGCTGAACATGAACGGCGAAGTTATCGGTATCAACTCCGCCAAACTGGCTTCCACAGAAGTAGAAGGTATGGGTTATGCAATTTCTATGAACGATGCATATGATACGATTGAAGAGCTGATGAATGAGACGACAAGAACAAAAGTCTCCGATGATGAGAAAGCAAGCCTTGGTATCTCCGGTACCGGTGTAAGTGATGAGGCAGCAGAAGCTTATGGCATTCCGTCCGGTGTCTTTGTGTCACAGGTAACCGAAGGCGGGGCAGCAGAGCAGGCAGGTATCACAGCAAACTCGATCATTACTGCATTTGATGGCAAATCCGTCAGCGATATCAGCGAACTGAAAAGTCGTCTGGAATACTATAAAGCAGGCGAAGAAGTAGAAGTAACCTTACAGGTACCGGATGGCAATGGTTATACGGAAAAAAACGTTACCGTCACCCTCGGAAAAGCGGACAGCAGCACAAGCGGAAGCAGCCTGCAGTCCGGCAGTGACGAAAGTCAGGATCAGAACCAGGGACAGGATCCGTATAATTACGGCGGTTCCGATGACAATTCCGGAAACTATTTCCGTTTCTCAAACAGCCAGAAAAGCTTTTGAACAGAAAAAATATCTTAAAAATTTTCATACAGCCAAACTACAGATACAAAGTTTGCCCCTGACATTTTACAACGACCCTTTACAGTACGGCTTTTCAAATGCTATACTGTAGAGGGTTTTTTGACGAAAAGAAACATAGATGAGGAGTATACTTATGAAGAAAAGATTTGCGATCATTCTGACAGCGGCAGCTCTTTCCATGACCGGATGCAGTCTGCTTGGGCAGGATACTTACTATATAGATCAGGGAATGGAACAGATAAACAGCGGCAATTATGAGGAGGCACTGACCAGTTTTTCTTCCGCAGAGCAGGAAGGGAAGCATCTCGTGGAGAGTTACCGCGGCAGCGGCATGGCGTATATGGCACTTGGAGAATACGACAAGGCGGTAGAGGCGTTTGACCGTGCAGTGGATCTGACAAAAGAGAAGCAGAAAGATGTGAGGAAAGATATTCTGATGTACAAGGCAACGGCACTGTATCAGTCCGGCGATTACGAGGGGGCGGCCAAAGTCTGCGATACGATCCAGACTTTCGGGGACAGTGCAGATGCTTATTATCTTCAGGGACTGTGCTATATGGAGCTGGATGAGAAGGATAAAGCAGGTGTGGACTTTACGACTGCGGTCAAATTATCTCCGCAGGACTACGATTTGCTTCTGAATATTTATGAATGTTATGATGACAAGAATCTTTCCGCAGAGGGGGATGCTTATCTTCAGCAGGCTCTGGCGATCAACAGCGACGATTCTGAAGATATCTACCAGAAAGCGAGAATTTATTATTTTCTTGGCGATTATGACGATGCAAAGACAGAGCTGAATAAAATGGCAGACAGCATGGATGAGCGTTCGACCATGCTTCTGTGCAGAACTTATATGAAGCAGGATGACACCGCACACGCAAGGCAGCTTTATCAGCAGTACATGGACAAATACGGTGAGACACCGGAGGCATACAATGGCATGGTACTGTGTGATATTGCGGATGAAAATTATGACAGTGCCCTGGAAAACATCACAAAAGGCCTGGCACTTTCAAACGACAAAGGAAAACAGGATCTGTATTTTAACGAGATTGTTGTCTATGAAAGGAAGCTGGATTTTGCAACCGCAAAAGAAAAAGCAGCAGAATATGTGAAAAATTATCCTGCGGACGAGGCGGGTATCCGGGAAAATAATTTCCTGAAGACCAGATAATTATGCAGAAGGAGGATCATTTATGCAGCCATATGACATGAAAGAACTGGAAGAGAGGGTGATCCTGGTCGGCGTTCAGGAGAGTTTTTCGGAAGATGTGGAAGAATCTCTGGATGAACTTGCAGAGCTTTGTGAGACAGCCGGGGCACTGGTGGTCGGAAGGGTGATCCAGAATCGTGAAAAGATCCACCCGGGCACCTATGTCGGAAAAGGAAAGATCGAGGAGATCGCCCTTCTGATGGAGGAAGTGGGAGCGACCGGCATTGTCTGCGATGACGAGCTTTCTCCGGCACAGCTTAATAATCTGGAGAAAGAGCTGGACTGCAAAGTCATGGACCGTACGCTGATCATTCTGGATATTTTTGCGGCGAGAGCCAACACAAGCGAGGGAAATATCCAGGTTGAGCTTGCACAGCTGCGTTACCGTGCGGCAAGGCTGGTCGGACTTCGCAATTCGCTCTCCAGACTCGGAGGCGGTATCGGTACGAGAGGACCGGGTGAGAAAAAGCTGGAGATGGACAGACGACTGATCCATGCCCGCATTTCGCAGCTCAAGGCAGAGCTTGCACAGGTGCAGAAGCACCGTGAGCTGATAAGGAGCAAACGAAAAAAAGACCAGATGGTGGTTGCGGCGATCGTCGGTTATACCAATGCTGGCAAGTCCACGTTGCTCAACACACTGACAGATGCCGGTGTTCTGGAGGAAGATAAGCTCTTTGCAACCCTTGATCCGACGACACGCCTTCTGGAACTGCCGGGCGGTCAGAATATTCTTCTGACGGATACGGTCGGGTTTATCCGCAAACTGCCGCATCATCTGATCGAGGCCTTTAAGAGCACGCTGGAAGAGGCAAAGTATGCGGACATCATCATCCATGTGGTGGATGCGTCCAATCCGCAGAAGGAAAAACAGATGCATGTTGTTTATGAGACATTAAAAGATCTCGGTGTGAAGGATCAGCCGATCCTGACGCTGTTCAACAAGCAGGACCGTATTGAAAACCCGGAAATTTTAAAAGACATGAAAGCAGACAAAACTTTAAAAATTTCCGCAAAAACAGGGCAGGGGCTTGATGATCTGAAGGACGAGCTGGAGAAGATATTACGTGCCAGAAGTATCCTTTTAGAGCGTGTTTTTCCGTATGAAAAGGCCGGTCTGATCCAGATTGTGCGGGCAAAAGGACAGCTTCTGGAAGAGGAGTACAGGGGCGACGGAATCTACGTAAAAGCCTTTGTTCCGGCGGAGATTTACGGCAAAGTTGCATATTAAAAAGTCAGAAATCACACAAACAAAATACTATATCTTGTATGTATTTTTAAAATACAATCCAAGATATAGTATTTTTTGCATTGACTCGCAAACGATAATCTGCTAGAATAAGTTCCTGACAGCATCTGCCGGGAGGCGGATGCGAAAGACGATAATCATGCGGAAGGAGCAGATAATATATATGTTTAAGGTAGTAAAAAGGGACGGCGAAGTCGCAGACTTTGACCTTCAGAAAATCGGGTGTGCTATTGAGAAAGCATTTGATGCGACACAGATGCAGTATAACAAAGACATGGTAGATCTGCTGAATTTGCGAGTGACTGCTGATTTCCAGAAAAAGATCAAAGACGACAAGATCGATGTGGAGAGCATTCAGGACAGCGTGGAGAATGTACTGGTTCAGGCCGGCTATGCAGATGTGGCAAAGGCGTACATTCTGTACCGTAAGCAGAGAGAAAAAATCCGCAATATGAAATCTACGATCCTGGACTACAAAGAGATCGTGGACAGTTATGTGAAAGTAGAAGACTGGCGTGTAAAAGAAAATTCTACGGTTACTTATTCCGTAGGCGGTCTGATCCTGAGCAACTCGGGAGCGGTTACGGCAAACTACTGGCTGTCTGAGATTTACGATGATGAGGTCGCTCATGCACACCGGAATGCCGATATCCATATCCATGATCTGTCGATGCTGACCGGATACTGTGCAGGCTGGTCTTTAAAACAGCTGATCACAGAGGGACTTGGCGGCATTGAGGGCAAGATCACATCGGCACCGGCCAAACATCTGTCCGTACTTTGCAATCAGATGGTCAATTTCCTCGGCATCATGCAGAATGAATGGGCAGGAGCACAGGCATTTTCTTCTTTTGACACGTATCTGGCACCGTTTGTCAAAGTGGACAATCTGGACTATCCGGAAGTCAAGAAATGCATCGAATCTTTTGTATACGGCGTAAATACACCGAGCCGCTGGGGGACGCAGGCACCATTCTCCAACATCACACTGGACTGGACGGTTCCGGCTGACCTTGCCGAGCTTCCGGCGATCGTGGGCGGCAAGCCGCAGGACTTCTGCTATAAAGACTGCAAAAAAGAGATGGATATGATCAACCGTGCCTTTATTGAGACGATGATCGAGGGCGATGCAAACGGACGCGGTTTCCAGTATCCGATCCCGACTTACTCGATCACAAAGGATTTCGACTGGTCCGATACACAGAACAACCGCCTGTTATTTGAGATGACATCCAAATACGGTACACCGTATTTTTCAAACTATATCAACAGCGATATGGAGCCGAGCGATGTACGAAGTATGTGCTGTCGTCTGCGTCTGGATCTGCGTGAACTGCGTAAGAAGAGCGGCGGATTCTTCGGTTCCGGAGAGAGTACCGGAAGTGTGGGCGTTGTGACGATCAACCTTCCGAGAATCGCTTACCTGTCCGAGACAAAAGAGGATTTCTATAAGAGACTGGATCGTATGATGGATATTTCCGCCCGTTCCCTGAAGATCAAACGAGATGTGATCTCCAAACTGCTGGACGAAGGACTGTATCCTTATACAAAACGTTACCTCGGAACTTTTGCAAATCATTTTTCCACGATCGGTATGATCGGTATGAACGAAGTCGGACTCAATGCAAAATGGCTTCGCAAAGACCTTACTCATGTGGAGACGCAGGATTTTGCAAAAGAAGTGCTGAACCATATGCGTGACAGACTGGTGATGTACCAGGAAGAGTACGGAGATCTCTACAACCTGGAGGCAACACCGGCAGAGTCCACGACCTACCGTCTGGCAAAACACGACAAAGAGCAGTATCCGGATATCATCACAGCCGGCGAGCCGGGTGATACACCGTACTACACAAACAGCTCCCATCTTCCGGTTGGCTATACGGCGGACATTTTCGATGCACTGGATATTCAGGACGGACTTCAGACTCTTTATACCTCCGGAACGGTATTCCATGCATTCTTAGGTGAGAAGCTGCCGGACTGGAAAGCCGCCGCAGCACTGGTACGCAAGATCGCAGAGAATTACAGCCTGCCGTACTACACACTATCACCGACCTACTCTGTCTGTAAAGAACACGGCTACCTTGCAGGCGAGCATTTCACCTGCCCGATCTGCGGTAAGAAATCCGAAGTTTACAGCAGAATCACCGGTTACTACCGTCCGGTTCAGAACTGGAATGACGGCAAGACACAGGAGTACAAAAACCGTAAACTTTATGATGTAGAGCATTCCTGTATGAAAAAAGTCAAGACCAGCCTTGTGACTGTACGCAAAGAAGATGTTGAGATCAAGCCGGTGGAGAGCGTGAAATACCTGTTCACGACAAAGACCTGTCCGAACTGCAAGATCGCAAAAGAGATTCTCAAAGGAGAAGATTATCAGATTATCGATGCAGAGGAAAATCAGGATCTTGTAAGAAAATACGGCATCATGCAGGCACCGACACTGGTGGTGACAGACGGCACAAAAGCAAAGAAATACGTGAATGCGTCAAATATCAAGAAATATGTGGCAGATGTAAAACAGACTGTCTGATTGTGAAGTGATTCTTAATTTCAGGACTCGCAGCAAGAATGCCAGAGGCATTCTTGAAAATCAGAAAAAAAGGGAAGCCCAGATTTTAAAGGACTTCCCTGATGTCTGGCATAAAACATAATGAAAAATACCGCTCCTCATTTGTTTATGAATGAGAAGCGGTATTTTTTGGAGAATCTTCAGTTCATCCGATCAATTAGCATTTAACAACGTTAGCTGCCTGCATTCCGCGAGCACCTTCTGTTAAATCATAAGTTACTGCCTGACCTTCGTCAAGAGATTTGAAGCCTTCACCCTGGATAGCGGAGAAATGTACAAATACATCGTTTCCGTCTTCACCTGTGATAAATCCGTAACCTTTTTCAGCGTTGAACCATTTTACTGTACCTTTGTTCATGATGGTACCTCCATTAGATAATAAAATTTTATTGTGGACTTTTGAGTTAAAAAAATCCACCAGTTATTACAGATTATATAGGGGTGAGTATAATCTCTAATAACTAGTGAATTACTTTCATCCAATAAATCCCTCAACGGATATTATAGATTTAACCACCGCAAATGTCAAGAGAATTGTGTATTGTTTTGCACCTGTATATCGGTTATACTGATACTGTTTCCGGGCATGAATCCTGATAAAAAAGGTAGGAAATCCTTTGTCAGGAAGCCACAAAACAGCAAAAAGAAAGGAAGATGAGATGTCAGAAATCATAAAAGCGATCCTGTTCGGAATCGTGGAAGGAATCACAGAATGGCTTCCGGTCAGCAGCACCGGTCATATGATCATTCTCGATGAACTGATCAAACTGAACGTGTCAAAAGAGTTTCTGGAAGTATTTCTGGTAGTGATCCAGCTTGGAGCGATCCTTGCGGTCGTAATGCTCTACTGGAATCAGCTGTTTCCGTTCTCCTTTAAAAAGGGCGAAGACACGATTCGCAAAGACGTATTTTCTATGTGGTTCAAAGTAATCGCAGCCTGCATTCCGGCGGCGGTGGTCGGTATTTTGTTTGACGACCAGATCAACGAGCTTTTTTACAATTACCAGTCGGTAGCAACGGCACTGATCGTGTTTGGTATTTTATTTATTGTAATCGAAAATAAAAATCAGACGAAAAAAGCACGCATCACCAGTATTGCCCAGATCACATACCGGGATGCGATGCTGGTCGGACTTTTCCAGCTGATCGCAGCCATTTTTCCGGGAACTTCCAGATCCGGTGCGACCATTCTTGGCGGTATCCTGATCGGACTTTCCAGAACAACCGCAGCAGAGTTTACCTTTTTCCTGGCCGTTCCGGTCATGGCAGGAGCCAGTCTTTTAAAGATCCTGAAATTTGGTCTGGCTTTCTCAGGGGCAGAAATGATGATCCTGCTGGTCGGTATGGCAGTGTCATTTGTTGTATCGGTTCTGGTGATCAAATTTCTGATGAATTACATAAGAAAGCATGATTTCAAGATTTTCGGCTGGTACCGTATCGTACTTGGTATCCTGGTGATTTTGTTTTTTACATTCCGGTAATTCTGCTCTGAGACAGAGACAGGTGGAATTGCAGAAAACAGTTCCGTGGATTTTACGTCCAGACTGTGAAAGTACCTGGAAAAATTACAGACAGAATAACAGAAAGGGGAAATAAGAGAATGAAGATCACACTTCCGGATGATGTGAAACAGATCATCGAAACACTGGAACAACATGGATATGAAGGCTATGCGGTCGGCGGCTGCGTGCGTGATTCGATTCTCGGACGGATACCAAATGACTGGGATATCACGACTTCTGCGACACCGCAGCAGGTCAAGAAACTGTTCCCACGCACGGTCGATACCGGGATCCAGCACGGAACGGTAACCGTTCTGATGGGAAAAGAAGGTTATGAAGTGACGACCTATCGTGTGGATGGAGAATATGAGGATGCAAGACATCCAAAAGAAGTGACTTTTACGGCAAATCTGGAAGAAGACCTGCGTCGCCGTGATTTTACGATCAACGCCATGGCGTATAATGACAGCGAGGGTCTTGTGGACGTGTTCGGCGGAAGAGCGGACATCGAGCAGAAAGTGATCCGCTGCGTCGGCAATGCCGAAGAACGTTTCGGGGAAGATGCACTGCGTATCATGCGTGCTGTCCGTTTTTCGGCACAGCTCGGATTTACGGTCGATCCGGACACGGCAAAAGCGGCGAAAAAGCTGGCGGGGACGCTTTCAAAGATCAGTGCCGAGCGTATCCAGACGGAGCTGGTCAAACTGCTGGTTTCCCCGCATCCGGATTATCTGAGGTATGCCTGGGAGTACGGCATCACGGCAGTTGTTCTGCCGGAGTTTGACCGCACGATGGAGACACCGCAGAATAACCCGCATCACTGCTATAACGTCGGAGAACATACGCTGGAAGCCTTAAGGAACATAGAGGCAGACAAAACGCTGCGTCTGGCGGCATTGTTTCACGATTTCGGCAAGCCGCAGACACATACCACGGACGCAGACGGGATCGATCATTTTCACGGGCATGCAAAGATCAGTGCCGAGCTTGCAAATAATATCATGCATCGTCTTAAATTCGACAACGACACTTTAAATAAAGTCAAAGTTTATGTGCGATACCACGATCTGCGACCGGAACTGACCGAAAAATCGGTGCGAAGAGCAGTGAGCAAAGTCGGGGCAGACGCTTTTGCAGAGGTTCTGAAACTGAAAATGGCAGATACCCTGGCTCAGTCCCCGAAGTGGCAGCCGGAGAAGAAAGCTTATTTAAAAGAGCTGACAGCCCTGTATCACACCATTTTAGAGAAACAGCAGTGCCTTTGCATCAAAGATCTGAAGATCAGCGGAAAAGATCTGATCGAAGACGGCATGAAGCCGGGCAAAGAGATGGGCGAGATCCTTGCAAAGCTGCTGGAGCTGGTATTAGAGGAGCCGCAGCGAAATGAGCGGGAATGGCTGATCGGAAAAAGCAGAGAACTGCGAAATACCGAAGGATAACTTCCCGTATATTTGCCCCCTGCATTTCATAAGATAGAGTAGCTTTAGGTGCCAGAATTGTGAGAGTACGAAGTAAGGAACAATTCGTGTGGCATTTTTGATCTTAATAGCTGGTTTTATTGAGAAGAATTGTGGGGGGATCAAAAGTGAATGAAAAAGATCTGGTGATTTTGGAGCAGTACGACCTGCATGTGCAAAGCACAAGGCGGGGGCGTGGCTCCTTTCTTTGTGATACGGACAGAGGGCTTGTTCAGGTGACTGAATTTTCCGGTTCGCAGGAGCGGCTGTTTTTTCAGAACAGAGTGCTTTTTTTTCTGACAGAAAGAGGGATACGCTGCGATCTGCTCCTGGAAAATACCGAAGGAAATCTGGTCACTTCTGACCGCTACGGCAACGGGTACGTAGTCAAAAAATGGTTTTCCGGGCGGGAGTGTGATACGAAAAGCCGGGAAGATATTGTAGGGGCGGTGCATTATCTTGCAAGGCTGCACAATGTCCTGCGTCTGCCGGAAATACAGGAATTTCAGATGGCGGCGGCACAGACGGATGAGGCAGATCCGGCAGAAGAGAAAAAAGTCAGAAAAAATTTAGAGTATATAGCAGAGACGCTTGACGAGGAGATCGAGCGGCACACAAAAGAGCTGAAAAAGGTGCGGAATTTCATGCGGACACGAAAGAAAAAGACCGCTTTTGAGAGCCGTTTCCTGGAACTGTATCCGGAATTTATGGCTCAGGCAGAAGAAGTAACCAGACGGGTATGTGTCAGCAGTTCACATGCTCTGCACCGGCAGTGCATACGGGAGCGGCGGGTCTGCCATGGGGATTACAGTCAGCATAACCTGTTTTTTGACCGGGAAGGAGCGGTGGCAGTCAATTTTGCGAGATGCTGTTTTGATGTACAGATCTCCGATTTTTATCAGTTTTTCCGCAAGATCATGGAAAAGCAGGGCTGGAATCAGAAGCTTGGCATGGAGATGATCCATGCATATCAGGAAGTGCGTCCGCTTGGCGATGCAGAATTTGAAAATTTTTGTATAAGACTCGCCTATCCGGAAAAATTCTGGAAGCTTGCCAACCATTATTTCAACAGCCGCAAAACCTGGATACCGGAAAAAAGCCTTCAGAAGCTGGAAATTCTCGATATGCAGGAAAAAAAACGGCGAGAATTTGTAAAGTTTCTGCATTAGAGGTTTCTTTTTAGACCTTTTTATTATATAATATAGCCACCTATTGAATATTTTAATGGAGGTAGCACAATGGATTATAAAAAGGTCTATGAAGAGTGGCTCGCAAATCCATACTTTGACGAAGCTACAAAGGAAGAACTGCGAGCAATTGAGGGAGACGAAAAAGAAATCAAAGAACGCTTTTATGCGGATCTGGAGTTTGGTACTGCCGGTTTAAGAGGTATCATCGGGGCAGGTACAAACCGTATGAACGTTTACACTGTGCGTAAGGCTACACAGGGACTTGCAAACTATATCAAGTCAGTAGGAGCACAGGAAAAAGGCGTAGCGATCGCTTACGATTCCAGACATATGTCACCGGAATTTGCAGATGAAGCAGCACTGTGCCTGGCTGCAAACGGCATCAAGGCTTATGTGTTTGAGTCACTGAGACCGACTCCGGAGCTGTCCTTTGCTGTGCGTACACTGAAATGTACGGCAGGTATCAATGTCACAGCAAGTCATAATCCGCCGGAATACAATGGCTATAAAGTTTACTGGGAGGACGGAGCACAGATCACACCGCCTCACGACACCGGTATCATGGCTGAAGTAAAAGCAGTTACCGACTATGCAAACGTAAAAACAATGGACAAAGATGCAGCAGTCACAGCAGGACTTTACGAAGTGATCGGTGCGAACATCGATGATCCGTATATTGAAGCACTGAAGAGCCAGGTGATCCACTGGGATTCCATCCGTGAAGTCAGCAAAGATCTCAAGATCGTTTACACACCGCTGCACGGTACCGGCAATATCCCGGCAAGACGCGTCTTAAAAGAGCTTGGCTTTGAGCATGTATATGTAGTAAAAGAGCAGGAACTGCCGGACGGCGATTTCCCGACGGTAAGTTATCCGAACCCGGAAGCAGAAGAAGCTTTCGAACTGGGACTGAAACTTGCAAAAGAAGTCGATGCAGACCTGGTTCTGGCAACCGATCCGGACGCAGACCGTCTCGGTGTGCATGTCAAAGACAAAGATGGTGTATACCATACTCTGACCGGAAATATGTCCGGATGCCTGCTTGAAGAATACGAGCTGAGCCAGAGAAAGGCAGCAAACGGCAGCCTTCCGGAAGACGGAGCAGTAGTCAGCACGATCGTTACTACAAACATGGCAGGAACGATCGCCAGATCCTACGGACTGCGTTTCATCGAAGTCCTGACCGGATTCAAATACATCGGACAGCAGATCCTTGGTTTTGAACAGAGTGGAAAAGGAACCTACCTCTTCGGATTCGAGGAGAGCTATGGCTGCCTGATCGGAACACATGCAAGAGACAAAGATGCGATCGTTGCAACGATGGCTCTGTGTGAAGCAGCAGCTTACTATAAGACACAAGGTAAGACACTGTGGGATGCCATGATCGATATGTACGAGAAATACGGCTACTACAAAGATGACATCCAGGCGATCACACTGAAAGGTATCGAAGGACTTCAGAAGATCCAGGAGATCATGGAGACCCTCAGAAATGAGACACCGTCCGAGATCGCAGGCTACAAAGTGCTTTCTGCAAGAGATTACAAGAAAGATACCATCAAAAACATGGAAAGCGGCGAAATGACAAAGACCGGTCTTCCGTCCTCAAATGTTCTGTATTATGATCTGAGTGATGAAGCATGGTTGTGCGTGAGACCGTCCGGAACTGAGCCGAAAGTAAAATTCTACTATGGCGTAAAGGGCACATCCCTGGAAGATGCAGATGCAAAATCCGCAGCTCTTGGTAAACAGGTTGTAGCTATGATCCAGGAAATGCTGTAAAATGGCAAAAACATATGATTTTGATGATTTCTGTCAGATCACGGAAATGCTGCGAAAGAAAGAGGGCGGCTGCCCGTGGGATCTTTCCCAGACGCATCAAAGCCTGAAGCCCTATATGCTATCAGAGACAGCTGAGGCAGTGGCGGCGATCGATCTTTATGAGCAGACAAAAGATGCGTCCAATCTCTGCGAGGAGCTTGGAGATATGCTCTTTCAGGTTGTGATACAGAGCCAGATCGCAGCAGAAGAAGGTCTTTTTACGATCAATGATGTCGTGCAGAGCATCAGCGAAAAAATGATCCGCCGTCATCCGCATGTTTTCGGAGAGGAGAGCTATGAGCTTTTAGGCGGACATGCTGACAGCTGGAAGGAGATCAAGCAGATTGAGAAGGCAGGTATGGCAGAAGATCAGAAAAAAGCTCAGGAAAGAGCAGTTTATCTGGCAACACAGCAGATCATAGAACATTTACAGAAATCCCTTGACAAATATGGGGATAACGATTATAAATAAACATAGCCAACAAGGCTGTTGTGTTCCGGAAGCGATGAGCGGACGGGATGCCGCAGCCTTGTTCTTAGGAATCAAAACAGCAATTACAGGAGGAAAGGTCCATGAATAAGACAGAATTAGTAGCAGCTATCGCTGAACAGACAGAATTATCCAAAAAAGATGCAGAAAAGGCACTGAAAGCTTTCACAGATATCGTTGCAGATGAACTGAAAAAAGGTGAAAAAGTACAGCTGGTAGGCTTTGGTACTTTTGAAGTATCCGAAAGAGCAGCAAGAGAAGGAAGAAATCCTCAGAGCGGCGAACCGATGACGATCGCAGCTTCCAAAGCTCCGAAATTCAAAGCAGGCAAAGCACTGAAAGATATGATCAACAACTAATTCCTGTATTTGGAATCATCAGCTGTCGCGGAACATTTCTGCGGCAGTTTTTTTCTTATCAGCAAAAGGAGAAATGACTATGAGACTGGATAAATTTTTAAAGGTTTCCAGACTGATCAAAAGACGTACCGTTGCGAATGAAGCCTGTGATGCCGGAAGAGTTCTGATCAACGGAAGAACGGCAAAAGCATCTGCGGCAGTCAAGGCAGGCGATGTGATCGAGATCCAGTTTGGAACAAAAGCCGTAAAAGTAGAAGTCCTGGACGTGCAGGAGACAGTCAAAAAGGACAATGCGGCAGAACTCTATAAATACCTGTAGCTTCCGGATGTGAGCTTTTTTACGCTGGCATAAACAAAAGTGGAGCTTCATATACTTTTGCAAAGAGTGTATGGAGAATGGCATGGACGAAAAACAGGCTCAGGGAACAGCACACAGGGTAATGATCCAGGGAAGGCACAGCGGCACCATCAGCGGGGTATCGGATGTGCTTTCTTTTGATTTAAATGAGATCGTACTCCAGACGACACAGGGGATGCTGATGATACGCGGACAGGAGCTTCATATGAACCGGCTGACACTGGAAAAAGGCGAAGTGGATATCGAGGGAAAGATTGACAGCTTTGTTTATTCTGAACAGAAAGGCGAGAACGGAAAAGATACCTCCTTTCTTGGACGGCTGTTCCGGTAATGCACACGGTGATCGCAGCAGAGGCCCTCTTTTTTGTGCTGGCCTTTGCAAAAGGAGCAGGTATCATGCTGGGCTACGATATCCTGCGTGCGTTTCGCAGAGGATTTCCGCACGGGGGCCGGCTTGTCGCAGCAGAAGACTTTTTTTACTGGGTGTTCGCCTGGATTTTTGTGTTTTTGATGTTCCGTGATCGGAATTATGGGCAGATCCGGGGGTATGTGCTGGCGGCACTGATTCTGGGGATGCTTTTTTATATTCTGCTGCTCAGTCGGAGGATCCTTCTCGTATTTTCGACTTTTTTCGGCTTTCTTTCCCGCATGATTGCCGGTCTTTTCCGGCTGATTTTGATGCCTGCCGGAAAATCGGTCAAAAAATTGAGAAAAATGGTCAGGAAAGCATTGAAAAAGAAGATAAAACAGGTTAGAATGGTCATAGTCAAAAAGTAAGTCAGAAAGTCGGGAAGGGTATATGAAAAAAAGAAAACAGACACGCAGAAGGAGAGATGCGGCACAGAGAAGAGGAAAGCTTGGCATCTCTACTGTGATTGTTGTGCTGATTGCAGTATTTTTGCTGAGAGGCCATACAATGGATCAGAGAAATGCGGCATATGTCGAAGAGCTGGCACAGCTGCAGAACAAGATCGATGCAGAAGAAGCCCGCACGCAGGACATTGCTGATCTGGAAGCTTATATGCAGACAGATGAGTATGCGGAGCAGGTTGCCAAGGACAAGCTTGGTCTGGTCTATGAAGATGAGATTATTTTTAAACCAGAAGAGAACTAAAGAAAAAGGAGAAAGGCAGCGTGATAAGCTTCCTTTCTTTTTTGTCGAAAACTTTTTTTGGAGGCGTACCGCCTTTGACAAAATTTTCCGGAGCCATTCGCTATACTGAATCCGTTAAAGCAGCGTGGAAAAGGCTGTGTGAGGAGGCAGTATGGGGGATTTTATCATTATTACACTGATGGTCAGCAGCTTCTGGCTTTTGTGGGAGATCATCCGTGTGGTCAGTATGGAGTGGCTGAACCGGGATGAGATCACATTGCCGGCGGGCGAGCTTGGGAGAAGCGAGCTGCTGCGTTGTGCAGATTCTTTCGAACAGCTTTCCGGGATGTTTCAGGGCATGGTTACCAAAAAGGAGGAACTTTCCGGGCAGGATATGGATGAGGTGCTCTTTCGGGTGCAGACGAGCGTCTGCCGCAGCTGTTCGGCCGCAGCACAGTGCTGGGACTATGGAAGTGAAACGGGGATCTGCAGATTCAACCGGATCGCAGAGAGCATTATCCAGGGGAAAGAGCTGAACAATGGCAGAAAAGAGGCACTTCAGAAACAATGTCTGCACGGAGACTTCTTTTTCGAAGCGGTGGCAGATCAGATTGAAAAAGCGAGAATGGATATGCTGTGGCACAATCGCCTGATGGAGAGCAGAAGTGCGGCGGCGGACCAGCTCCATGAGACGGCGTGCATCATACGGAAGGCGGCGGGGCATATCTGCGATGTCAGACGCGTAGACGGGAGTATCCGCCAGCAGGCAGACATCCGCCTGCGGATGCACGGGATGATCCTCAAGGATATCTGGTGTATCCGGCAGCCAAGAAATATACAGCTCTATGTGACACTCCGCACGGCAAAGAAGGGCAGATGCATCCGCACAAAAGAAGTGGCAGGACTTCTGTCTGCAGCGTTCGGGACGAGGCTGATGCCGGATGAACAGGGGAAAACCGTAGTAAATTATGAGTACAGTACCATTTTATTTTATACGGAACCACAGTATTACATGACCGGCGGTGTGGCGAGGATCGCCAGGGACGGAGAAGTGATCTCCGGTGACAATTTTTCCCTGTTTCCAGCGGCGGACGGTCAGATGATCCTCAGCATTTCAGACGGGATGGGTTCCGGTCTTGCGGCATACAAAGAAAGCGAGGCAGTGATCGATCTGCTGGAGCAGTTTCTTGGCAGCGGTTTTGACAAAGAGATGGCGATTCGCCTGATCCACAGTTCGATGCTTTTGCAGACAGAAGGGCAGAGTTCGGCGACGGTGGATCTGTGCATGGCAGATCTTTACACCGGAGACTGTGAATTCTTAAAAATCGGTGCTTCAACGACCTTTCTGAAGCGAAAACACTGGGTTGAGACGATCACGTCGACCAGCATGCCGATGGGGATCCTTCAGGATGTGGATTATGAGTGCACCAGAAAGCGGCTCGAAGAGGGCGATTATATCGTCATGGTGTCCGATGGCGTGATGGATGCCCTGCCGCAGATGGATGCGGAGGAGATGATCAAAGATTATCTTCTGCAAAGTGAAACGGAAAATGCAAAAGAACTTGCCAGATCCCTGCTGAACTATGTATTGCAGTCGGACAGGCAGCAGGCAAGAGATGATATGACCGTTCTGGTGGGCGGTATGAGAAGAAGATAGAGAGAACATATGAGACAGGTACAGAATTTTATCAGAGAACAGAAGATGATCATGCCGGGAGATTTTGTCATTGCCGGAGTTTCGGGGGGAGCAGATTCTGTCTGCCTTTTCTTTGAACTGCTTGCATATCAGAAAGAGATCCCGTTTTCCATGGAAGTTGTGCACATCGAACATGGGATCCGTGGACAGGATAGCCTTGCAGATGCGAACTATGTGGAAAACCTCTGCAAAGAATATGGTGTGCCGTTTCACCTGGTTTCCTGTGATATTAAAAAGATGGCACAGGAAAGCAGCCTGACGGTCGAGGAGGCAGGGCGGAAAGCCCGCTATCAGGCCTTTGAGCAGGCGGCAAAAAAGAGCGGCAGGTCAAACTGCAAGATTGCCGTTGCCCATAATCTGGATGACCAGGCAGAGACGATCCTGATGAATCTCGCAAGGGGAAGCGGTCTTCGAGGACTTGGCGGGATCCGTCCGGTGCGTGAAAACATTATCCGCCCGCTTTTAAATACCAGAAGAAGCGAGATCGAGGAGGCACTTCGGGGGCGTCAGATCACATGGCGGACGGATGAGACGAACCATCAGACCGAGTACACGAGAAACAGGATCCGCCTGGAGATTCTGCCGCTGCTTGCACAGGGCGTGAACGGACAGGCAGCGAGCCATATCGCACAGGCAGGGCTGCGGCTTCAGGAGGCAGAGGATTATATCCAGAGCCAGGTACAGAAACTTGCAGAGCGTTACGTACATTATGAGGAAAAAGCGGAGCCGGAAGTATTTCTTGAGCGGAAAGGATTCTGCCGTCAGGAGCATCTGATGCAGGAATATCTGATAAGATTTTGCCTGGAAAAAATGATCGCCGGTCAGAAAGATGTCAGCCGCCGGCATATCGGGGCACTTCTGGAGCTTGCAGCCGGTCAGAATGGAAAATCATTAAATCTTCCGGGCGGCATACGTGCCGTAAATAAAAATGAATTTCTTGTTTTTGAGAAAAACAGATCAATAAGAAAAAAGGGAAATGAAGCTGCAAAGTGCAGGGGAGAAAATTTGCAGATCCCGGGTGTGACAGGGTGGAGAGATCTTCGTATTACAGCCGATGTTTTTTCTTATGAAAAGCAAATAATTCCGCAAAAGAAGTGTACAAAATGGTTTGATTATGATACCATAAACCATAGACTGGAGATTCGTACGCGTCAGGCGGGCGATACTCTCAGTGTGCATGCAGAAGGCGGGACAAAGCCTCTGAAAAGGTATATGATCGATGAGAAGATCCTGCGAGAGAGACGGGATGAGATACCGCTCATTGCGGACGGCTCCCATATTCTTTGGGTGGTCGGATACCGGATCAGTGAGGCATACAAGGTAACAGAACGTACAAAAAGGATTCTGCAAATACAAATAGATAAGGAGAACTAAAATGGAAGATAAGATTCGTGTACTGTTGACAGAAGAAGAAGTAAATGAAAAAATCAAAAAAATCGGTGAGCAGGTCAGCAAAGATTATGCCGGCAAGTCCGTTCATATGATCTGCGTGCTCAAAGGCGGCGTATTTTTCACCTGTGAACTGGCAAAGAGAATCACCGTTCCGGTATCTCTCGATTTTATGTCCGTGAGCAGCTACGGTTCGGAGACAAAATCAAGTGGTATCGTAAAGATCATCAAAGACCTGGATGAGCCGCTGGAAGGAAAAGATGTCCTGATCGTAGAAGATATCATTGATTCCGGACGTACCTTAAGTTATCTGATCGAGATCCTGAAGAAAAGAAACCCGGCAAGCATCCGTCTGTGCACGCTTCTGGACAAACCGGAACGCAGAGTGACAGATGTAAAGGTAGATTATGTTGCTTTCAACATTCCGGATGAATTTGTTGTAGGATATGGTCTGGATTATGCCCAGAAATACCGCAACCTTCCGTTCATCGGAGTGATAGAGCAGTAGAAAGGGGAACCCGAATTGAAGAATGTTCTAAAAGGGAGTATCTTCTATGTTATTATTGCGATCATTGTGGTTCTGGGGATCAATTATATCCGGGGCAACCTCGTAGAGAATACAGGAGTCACCTATTCACAGTTCCAGAAATATGTCGCACAGAATAAGGTCAGCGGCGTAGAGGTCAGACAGAATTCTCAGGGAGTGACAGGAGAGCTTACGGTTCATCTGAAAGATGGGGAGTACAGAACGCTCGATGTTTCGGATGTGACAAAAGCAGAAGATCTTCTTGATCAGAAAAATATTTCCTATAAGGTTACAGTTGAAAAAGAGAGCGTTTTTATGACAACGGTACTGCCGATGCTTCTGATCTGCGTGATCTTTATGGTATTTTTTACGATGGGCAGCCGTCAGGCGACGGGAGGCAATGCCCGGATGATGAATTTTGGCAAAAGCCGTGCAACCCTGACCATGCCGGACAACAGCAAAGTTACGTTTAAAGATGTTGCCGGTCTTCAGGAAGAAAAAGAAGATCTGCAGGAGATTGTCGATTTCCTGAAAGAACCGAAAAAATATCTCCAGGTCGGAGCACGTATCCCGAAAGGTGTGCTGCTTGTCGGCCCTCCGGGAACCGGTAAGACCCTGCTGGCGAAAGCCGTGGCAGGAGAAGCGGGTGTTCCGTTCTTCAGCATTTCCGGTTCCGATTTCGTGGAAATGTTTGTCGGTGTCGGTGCATCCCGTGTGCGTGATATGTTTACCGAGGCGAAACTTCATGCACCGTGTATCATCTTTATCGATGAGATCGATGCAGTTGCCAGAAGACGAGGAGCCGGCGTAGGCGGCGGTCACGATGAACGTGAGCAGACGCTGAACCAGATGCTCGTTGAGATGGATGGTTTCGGATACAACGAAGGCATCATCGTGATGGCGGCGACAAACCGTGTGGACATCCTCGATCCGGCAATCTTAAGACCGGGACGTTTCGACCGCAAGATCGGCGTCGGACGACCGGATGTACGCGGAAGAGAAGAGATCCTGGCAGTCCATATCAAAAACAAGCCGCTTGGAGAGGACGTAGATCTCAAAGAGATTGCCAGAACATCCGCAGGATTTACCGGGGCAGATTTGGAAAACCTGATGAATGAGGCGGCAATTTATGCGGCAAAGGCAAAACGTGCCTATATCATGCAGGAAGATATCCGCCGTGCCTTCATCAAAGTCGGCATCGGCGAGGAGAAAAAGAGTCGGATCATCAGCGAGAAAGAAAAGAAGATCACCGCTTACCACGAGGCAGGTCATGCGATCCTGTTCCATGTGCTGCCGGATATGGGACCGGTCCATACGATCTCCGTGATCCCGACCGGAATGGGGGCAGCCGGTTATACGATGCCGCTTCCGGGTGAAGATGAGATGTTCAACAGCAAAAAGAAAATGCTGCAAAATATCATCGTGGACTTTGGGGGACGCGTTGCAGAAGAGCTGATCTTTGGCGATGTGACGACCGGAGCATCCCAGGATATCAAACAGGCAACGCAGATGGCAAGAGCCATGGTCACACAGTACGGTATGTCGGACAAAGTCGGTCTGATCCATTATGGAAGCGATGACGATGAAGTCTTTATCGGACGCGACCTGGCACATACAAAGGGTTACGCAGACCAGACAGCTGCACTGATCGACGGTGAGGTAAAAAACATCATTGATGAGTCTTATGCAAAAGCAAAAGAACTTCTTCATGAGCATATGGATGTTTTACATCGCTGTGCACAGCTTCTGATCGAGAAAGAAAAAATTGGCAGGGAAGAGTTTGAAAGCCTTTTTGGTGAAAATGCATAAAAAATAATTTTAGATTTTGTGAAGATTATGCACACTTAAATTTGTACCTGTGGTATATTATTACTTGTAAAACCCCCAATACATTATATAGTTTTTGCTACACCCCATAAGAAGAAATACCTTCTCCAAAGAAAGACAGTTCATATGAACTGTCTTTTTCCCTTTTCTGGATTATTTCGTTGTGAATTTGAAAAATATGGTGTAAGATAGTAATAATTCTACAGTTTGAATGCAGGTTATGAACGTCTTGCAGGCGTTTCCTTTAAAATGACCGCAAAAGAGCCGTAAGAACGTGATCCGGGTGTGTGAAGACGCTCCTGGTCTTCTTAGGAGGAAAATATGAACTTAGCAAATATAGAATATCAGGATAAGCTTCGTCAGTATGTGCTGCAGATGCGTCCTGTGTTTAAACCGAATGCACTTTTCAGCGATGAGACGTCAAATTATGTAACACCGATGGAACCTGATCCGGGCGACATTGTTACGATACGTTTTCGAACCTGGAAAGATAATGTTGATAAAGTATATCTGGTAAGCAATGACAGGCATCTTGCTATGGAATACGAAAAATCAGAAGGAGATTTTGATTATTTCAAAATCCGTCTGGTCATGCAGGAAGAATCTGTCCGCTATTTTTTTGAGATACATGCTGGCAAGATCCGATGTTTCTACAACAAGATCGGTGTATCCAGGGATCGCCTCGATGTCTATGATTTTACGATCGCACCGGGTTTCCACACGCCGGAATGGGCAAAAGGTGCTGTTATGTACCAGATCTTTGTGGATCGTTTTTCAAGCGGGGACACGAACAATACCGTCGAAGACTGCGAGTACTATTACATCGGCGACTACTCCCGGAAGGTGACTGACTGGCGGAAGAACCCATCCTTTATGGGCGTGCGTGAATTTTACGGCGGTGACCTTCAAGGTGTGATGAACAAGCTGGATTATCTGCAGGATCTTGGCGTGGATGTTATTTATTTCAACCCGATCTTTGTCTCACCGTCCAACCATAAATACGATATCCAGGATTATGATTACATTGATCCGCACTATGGAAAGATCGTAAGCGACGGTGGCGAGACTCTGAAGGACGGGGATACGATCAATGCCCATGCTTCTAAATACATCAAACGAGTAACCGACAAAGCAAACCTGGAGTCCAGCAACACTTTTTTTGTTCAGCTGGTCGAAGAAATTCACCGCAGGGGCATGAAAGTGATCCTGGACGGTGTGTTCAACCACTGCGGTTCCTTTAATAAATGGATGGACCGTGAGCAGATTTATGAGAATCAGGAAGGATATGAACCGGGAGCTTATGTTTCCGCAGACAGTCCTTATCGCAGCTTTTTCAAATTCAATAACGACCAGGCATGGCCGTACAATCCGAATTACGATGGCTGGTGGGGACATGATACCCTGCCGAAGCTTTGCTATGAGCAGTCACCGAAGCTGCACGATTATATTCTGGAGATCGGAAAGAAATGGGTTTCCCCGCCGTTCAATGTCGATGGCTGGAGACTGGATGTGGCTGCTGACCTTGGATTTTCCAATGAATATAACCATCAGTTCTGGAAAGAATTCCGCAAAGTCGTAAAAGAGGCCAATCCGAATGCGATCATTCTGGCAGAACATTACGGCGATGCCAAGTCCTGGCTTTGCGGTGATGAATGGGATACCGTTATGAATTATGATGCCTTTATGGAGCCACTGACCTGGTTCTTTACCGGAATGGAAAAGCACAGCGATGAGTTCCGCGGCGACCTGCTCGGCAATGAAGCAGTATTTACCGGAGCAATGCGTCATCATATGGCAAGCTTTCTGGCACCATCGCTTCAGGTGGCGATGAACGAGCTTTCCAACCATGACCATTCTCGTTTCCTGACCAGAACGAACCACAAAGTAGGGCGTGTGGCGAACTTGGGATATGAGGCAGCCTCCCAGGATATCAACGTGGCGGTCATGCGTGAGGCCGTTGTGATGCAGATGACCTGGCCGGGAGCACCGACGATCTATTACGGCGATGAGGCCGGAGTCTGTGGATTTACCGATCCGGACAACCGCAGGACCTATCCGTGGGGCGAGGAAAATCACGACCTGATCACATTCCACAAAGAAATGATCCGTATCCACAAAGCATGTCCTGTGCTGACACATGGCTCCCTGAAATTCCTGGAGCAGAGACATAACGTACTTTCTTATGGAAGATTCTCGCAGGACGAGCAGATGGTTGTGGCATTTAACAACGATCTGAATGAGCAGACGATCACCCTGTCTGTATGGCAGGTAAATGTGCCGCAGCATAACTGTAAAATGGAACGCCTGATGCTGACGCATGCACAGGGCTATACGACCGAGCAGTACTTTACAGAAGTGCATGGCGGAAAAATTGAACTGACATTGCCGCCGCTGTCCGGGATTGTGCTCCGACACGGGGAATAAGAAAATAAAAACAGTTGATAAGATAAAAAACCCGGAAGCCTTTCTTTTGATTAAGATAAAAGGTTCCCGGGTTTTTCTGCTGTCAGGAAAGAATGCGGGATAAGACGGAAAATACGGTTTTGGGAAAGCTGGCGGATTTCAGATTAGGTATGACAGGTATTATGAGTAATTTAATGAATTAAAGTGATAAAGCAAAAGAATAAAAAATAAAAGCGCGAGACGGGACTCGAACCCGCGGCCTCGACCTTGGCAAGGTCGCGCTCCACCAACTGAGCCACTCGCGCATTTCTTTGTGTTTGTAAGTTGTGTTCCGCAACTCACAGGTCATATAATACAATAGAAATATGCATTTGTCAACAGGAAATTTTAAAAAAAATCAAAAAAAATAAAAAGTTTAAATTTTTGCGACGATTCAATGCAAAAGGGGGATTTTGAAGATGAGCATCCGGGTACATGGATGCCGGAAGACACGGCAAAACGGAATCCGCTTGACAGATGTATTTCTTTGCGTGATACTTAGTTGAAAAACATCCGGGGGAAGAGAGCGGATGAACAGGAAGTTTAATCAAATCAGGTAATGTCCGGCGTTCGGCTTGAAGTGCAGGGAGTTGCCTGTATCAGGAGGATGGCATGAAAATATTGCTGGTCGCAATCAATGCGAAATATATACATTCCAATCTTGCGGTGTACTGCCTGAAAAGTTATGCGGCAAAGAGAGGAATTGAGGTGGAACTTACGGAATATACGATCAATCACCGACGAGATGATATTCTGATGGATATTTATCAGAGAAAGCCGGATGTGGTGGCATTTTCCTGCTATATCTGGAATTTGGAGTTTGTTCAGGATATTGCAGCAGATCTGTATAAGGTTCTGCCGGATCTGGAAATCTGGGGAGGCGGACCGGAGGTTTCCTATGATGCAGAGAAATTTCTGGCGAAGCATCCGGAATTTCGCGGCATTATGAAAGGCGAGGGTGAGCGGACTTTTTGTGAACTTGCCGGACTTTACCAGATATATGGCAAAGAGGCGGTGAACAAACTGGACGAGTGCCATGGTATTGTATGGCGGGACCCGAAAGGGGAGATCAGTCAGGGACTGCCGCAGGCACCGATCAGTCTGGATGAAGTTCCTTTTATATATGAAGAATATGAAAATATGATGCCGTTTGAGAATCGTATTCTCTATTATGAGACGAGCAGAGGCTGCCCGTTTTCGTGCAGTTATTGCCTTTCTTCGATCGATAAGCGGGTGCGGCTTCGAAGCATGGAGCTGGTAGAGAAGGAATTGCAGTTTTTCCTGGATCATAAAGTGCCGCAGGTCAAGTTTGTGGACCGGACGTTTAACTGCAATCACAGACACAGCATGGCAATCTGGCGTTACATCAAAGAGTATGACAATGGCATCACAAACTTCCATTTTGAGATTGCGGCAGATATTTTAAATGAAGAAGAAATGGATCTGCTTGCCACATTCCGGCCGGGACTTGCCCAGCTCGAGATTGGTGTGCAGTCCACAAACATACAGACCATCCATGAGATCGACCGTGTAATGGATTTTGATATGGTTACACAGAAAGTGCAGCGGGTGGCAAGTGCCGAAAATATCCATCAGCATCTGGATCTGATCGCCGGGCTGCCGTATGAGAATCTGGAGAGCTTCAAAAAATCCTTCAACGATGTCTACCGCCTGCGGCCGCAGCAGTTCCAGCTTGGCTTTCTGAAAGTCTTAAAAGGCTCAAAAATGCATGAGAAGGCAGGAGAATACGGGATCGTTTACCATACACGCCCTATGTACGAGGTTTTATCGACAAACTGGCTGACTTACGATGAAGTCATCTATTTAAAAGGCATAGAAGAGATGGTTGAGGTTTACTATAACAGCTGTCAGTTCCGCTGTACAATGCTGGCACTGGAGGCGGAGTTTGACACACCGTTTGCCATGTACGAGGCACTGGCAGAATATTATGAAGAAAACGGGCTGAACGGCCTGAAACATTCACGCATGGGACGCTTTGATATTTTGCACGATTTTATTCTTTCCTATGTGAAGAAAGAACATGCACCGAAATATGAGGATGATCTTCTGATGGATCTTTACTTGAGGGAAAAGAGCAAGAGCCGTCCGTCCTGGGCTGCGGATCTTTCAGGATATAAGAGCGAGATCCAGGAATTTTTCAGAAAAGAAGCGGAGGAAAAACGTTATCTGAAAGACTACGAAGGCTACAGCTGGAAACAGATCCTGAATATGACGCACGTTGAGGTCGATTCGAAGGGAAAATGGACGCTGTTTGATTATAAAAGGCGAGATCCGCTCACAAAAGATGCAAAAACGTATCGGATTCTGGAACGGAAGGAAGAGGAAAGGGCATGATAAGAGATTATGTGGCACTTGACCTGGAAATGACGGGACTGAGCCCGAGAAAAGATGCGATCCTGGAGATCGGTGCGGTGAAAGTCCGGGATATGGAAGTGACGGAGACCTACACTGCCATGGTAAATCCAGGATTTCCGGTTCCGGAGCATGTCACAGAGCTGACCGGGATCACGACCGAAATGGCACAGCAGGGCAGGGAAATCCACACGGTATTGCCGGAATTTCTGGAATTCTGTGGACAATCCGTGATCCTTGGGCATAACATAGGCTTTGATTTTGGATTTCTTCAGCAAAACGCGGCAAACATGGGGAAAACCTTCCCGGATATGGCGATCGATACCCTTGCGATCGCACGCAAATTTCTGCCGGAACTGCCAAGCCGGAAGTTAGGTGATCTGTGTGATCATTATCAGATCCGGGAGGAGAGATGGCACCGTGCGTGCGACGATGCGGATGCGGCGAGCCGGCTGTATCAGAAACTGGCAGAAGCATTTTCTGAGGAAAACGAAACTTACTTTGAGCCGAAAAAACTTACTTATAAGGTAAGAAAAGATGTACCGGCGACGAAAATACAAAAAGTCTACTTGAATGATTTGATGAAATATCATAAAATAGAAACGAATGTTGCCCTGGATCTGCTGACGAGAAGTCAGGCTTCCAGGCTTACAGACAGAATCATATTACAGTATGGGAAAATGATAAGGGGTGATTGATATGATGCATTTTCGTGACAAAAAAACAAAACGGATTCTTTCCGGGATTCTCGTGGTACTGATCGTGATCGCGATGGTACTTCCTACGCTGGCAGCTGTTATTGGAATGTTTTAAAGTATCACACAGGTGATATGGAGGTAAATGATTATTATGAAAAAAATCGGAGTTTTAGGACTGATGGCAGCACTGGCTGTTACAGGTGCAGTTGCTTTTTTGCCGAAAGGGGTTATGGCTGCCGAAGATTCTGATCAGACGATCAGCCAGGGCGTATATATCGGAGACGTAGATGTCTCCGGGATGACGCAGGAAGAAGCGAAAAAAGCAGTGGAAGATGGTATGAGCGAAGCGAAAGCGGCGAACATTACCTTAAAAGTAGATGATCAGGAGACCGTGGTAAGTGCGGGAGATCTCGGACTTTCCTGGGCAAATGAAGAGGTTGTGCAGGAGGCGGCGGAGCTTGGCAAATCCGGCAACATCATCAAACGTTACAAAGACAAAAAGGATCTGGAGAATGAATCCAGAAAATATGACATAGATTATTCTGTAGACAGAAGCAGCATCCAGAAAGTTCTGGAGGAAAAAGAAGATGTCTTCAACCGGGAACCGACCGACGCACAGCTTTCTACGGAAAATGGTGCTTTTGAAGTCGTTCAGGGCGAAAATGGAATTGAGCTGAATGTGGAGAAATCGGTCAAAAAGATTTTGAAATCTCTCAAAACTGACTGGGACGGCAAAAATACTACGATCGAGCTGGCGGCCGATATCAAAGAGCCGGAGTGTACAACGGAGGATCTGGCGAGCATCACTGATGTACTCGGAACAGCCACTACATACTACGGATCGACCACAGGCAGAAACAAAAATGTAGAGACAGGTGCAGAGAAGTTAAACGGACATATCCTGATGCCGGGAGAAGAGTTCTCCGTAACGGATGCAGTCGTTCCGTTTACTGAAGAGAACGGCTACGAGCTGGCTCCTTCCTATGAGAGCGGAAAAGTCGTAGACAGTTACGGCGGCGGTATCTGCCAGGTTTCCACAACACTTTACAATGCAGTTTTAAATGCAGAACTGGAAGTGCTGGAACGCCACAATCATACCATGATCGTTACTTATGTGGATCCTTCCAAAGATGCGGCGATCGCAGAGGGGCTTATGGATCTTCGTTTTGCGAATAATACGGACTATCCGATTTATATTTCCGGCTATGCTTACGGCGGTGAGCTGACGTTCACGATCTATGGCCATGAGACAAGAGATCCAAATCGTACGGTAGAATACGTCAGCGAGACAACCGGAACAACGACTGCGGATGGTGTAGCACTCTATGCCACGGATCAGCCGGTCGGCTACTTAAGCCAGACACAGGGAGCACTGCAGGGGCTTACCGCGGTTCTGTGGAAATATGTTACCGAAAATGGTGAGACGACAAAAGAACAGGTGAACTCCAGTACGTATCAGGCAACGCCGGTCTGCTATGATGTCGGAGTAAATACGGATAACCCGACTGTGGCAGCGGCGATACAGTCTGCGATCGCAAACAATGATCTGGATCAGGTTCAGGCGATCATAAGCGGAAATTACGGACAGACAAGTACAGCGACAGCGGATCAGGCACAGAGTGAGTCACAGGCACAGAATCAGACACAGAGTGAATCACAGGCACAGGATCAGCAGCAGAGCGAATCACAGGCACAGAGCGATTCCGCAGCAGACAATACGCAGGGTGGAGATGGAAGTTCCACACCGGATGTGGCACTGCCGGATGACCCGACAAACGGAGCTGTTATTGAGTAAAAAATTGATAGAAGGATATAAACTATGGATCTTGTTTTGACAAAATGGATAGCATTAAAAGGCACTTCCGTCCTTGCTTCGTGCAGGGCAGAAGAGCTGTCCAGCCGTTTTCCGTCCGTGATGATACGTGATGCGGCAGGTTTTACCTGCTATCTGTCCACAGAGCGAGAGTACCAGATCTCAGGAGGGTATGGTGCTGCCGCCATTTACCCGCTTGGAAAAGGCGGGGTATTAGGCGGGCTCTGGAATATGCTGGAGCAGATAAATGCAGGTATGGAAATTGATCTTCGGAAAATACCGATCCGCCAGGAGACTGTGGAGATTTGCGAGTTTTTTGACCTGAATCCCTACTATACCGATTCCACCGGGGCACTTCTTGTGGCAGTGGAAGACGGATTTGGGCTGGTTTCCGTGCTGGAACGTGAAGGGATTCACGCAGCCGTGATCGGAAGAACGAACGATGGCAATGACCGTATCATTTATAATCAGGGAAAAAAGAGATACCTGGATCGTCCTCAGAAGGAGGAACTGGAAAAGGTGTTCGATTAGAAGGAGGCTTAAAAATGAGAGAACAGATATTGACATTTTTAGAAAAAAACAGCCGTATTGATCCGAAAGAACTGGCTGTTTTACTTGGCAGCGATGAAGTAACGATCATGAATGAGATCGCAAAGATGGAAGAGGAAAAGGTCATCTGCGGTTATCACACACTGATCGACTGGGAAAAGGTTTCCGATGAGAAAGTAACCGCTCTGATCGAAGTGCGTGTCACTCCGATGCGTGGACAGGGATTTGATTCCATCGCAGAGCGTATTTATAATTATCCGGAGGTAAGAAGCGTATATCTGATTTCCGGTGCCTATGATCTGATGGTCATTCTGGAAGGAAAGACTCTGAAACAGGTATCAGGTTTTGTTTCTGACAAGCTTTCCACACTGGATTCTGTTTTAAGTACAGCCACTCATTTCATCCTGAAAAAATATAAAGATCACGGAACGATTTTTACAAAGAAAAGCAAAGATGAAAGGATGCTGGTGACACCATGAAAAATGTAATTTCCGATAAAGTTCTGGGGCTTCAGCCTTCCGGAATCAGAAAATTTTTTGATATTGTAAGCGAGATGGACGATGTCATTTCGCTTGGTGTGGGAGAACCGGATTTTGATACGCCGTGGCATATCCGTGATGAGGGTATCTACAGTCTGGAGAGAGGAAGGACTTTCTACACATCCAATGCAGGTTTAAAAGAGCTGCGTGAGGAGATCTGCAGATATTTAAGTCGCAGATGCAAGGTTGACTATACGATCGACGAGACGCTGATCACCGTAGGTGGAAGTGAGGCGATCGACCTTGCGATGCGTGTACTGTTAAATCCGGGCGATGAAGTGCTGATCCCACAGCCAAGTTTTGTATCTTATCTGCCGTGTGCTGTTTTAGCGGACGGTGTTCCGGTTGTCATCAACCTGAAAGCAGAGAATGAGTTCCGTTTAACGGCACAGGAGCTGGAGGATGCGATCACCGATAAGACAAAACTTCTGGTACTGCCGTTTCCGAACAATCCGACCGGTGCGGTTATGACAAGAGAAGATCTCGAAGCGATCGCAGAAGTGATCATCCGCCACGATATTTACGTGCTTTCTGATGAGATTTATTCTGAGTTGACCTACGCAGGAGATCATGTATCGATCGCAAGTCTGCCGGGCATGAAAGAACGCACGATCACCATGAACGGATTTTCTAAGGCTTACGCAATGACAGGATGGAGACTTGGCTATGCGTGCGGACCAAGGGAGATCATCAAGCAGATGACAAAGGTACATCAGTTTGCGATCATGTGTGCTCCGACCAACAGCCAGTATGCAGCCGTAGAAGCACTGAGAAACGGCGATGATGATGTGATCAAAATGCGTGAATCCTACAATGGCAGAAGACGTTATCTGCTGCATGTGTTTGCAGAGATGGGACTGCCGTGCTTTGAGCCGCTTGGAGCTTTCTATGCATTCCCATGCATCAAAGAGTTTGGCATGACTTCCGATGAGTTTGCATCCAGACTGCTGAAAGAGGAGAAGGTCGCTGTCGTTCCGGGAAGTGCATTTGGTGAGTGTGGCGAAGGGTACCTGCGAATTTCCTATGCTTATTCACTGGAAGATCTTAAGAAAGCACTGGACCGTATGGCAGATTTCGTGAAGAGACTGAAAGAAGAGGGTAGCAGATAATGGCAAAGCTGAATATCGTGCTCTTTGAGCCGGAGATTCCGGCAAACACCGGAAATATAGGCAGAACCTGTGTGGCAACCGGGACAAGACTGCATCTGATCGAGCCGCTTGGCTTCCGATTAAACGAAAAGGCATTAAAGAGAGCCGGGATGGATTACTGGAAAGATCTCGATGTGACTACTTACATTGATTATGCGGACTTTCTGGAGAAGAATCCGGGAGCCAAGATCTATATGGCGACGACCAAGGCAAAGAAAACCTATACGGAAGTGGCCTATGAGCCGGATTGTTACATTATGTTCGGAAAAGAAAGTGCCGGGATCCCGGAAGAAATTCTGGTAGAGAATCAGGAGACGGCGATCCGTATCCCGATGATCAATGATATCCGCTCCCTAAATCTTGGCAATTCTGTGGCGATCGTGCTTTATGAGGCACTTCGCCAGAATCACTTCGATCATATGCAGCTGGAAGGCGACCTGCACCGGCTGCACTGGAAGGGATGAGAAGCTGCGGAGGTTTTCTTAATGTGCAAACGAAATGCATTGAAAAACATAGTGCGTAAAATAAGACAGCCATGATGAATTCGAAAACAAATCGCTCTGACGGTAGCGAGGCTTCCGTCGTGAGATTGTTTTCGAATCATCATGGCGTACTATTTTTTACAAAACTATTTTTGCAACGTTCATTTGCACATTTACAAAATCTCCGTCATTTTTTGTTCTTGCTGCATGGCAGTGTAAATGTAAACTCGGTTCCTACGCCCTGCGTGCTGACAACGTTGATATTTTCACCGTGGGCCTGGATGATCTCTTTGACGATCGAAAGGCCAAGTCCGGTGCCTTTTTTATCTTTTCCTCTGGATGGATCGCTCTTATAGAAACGCTCCCATATTTTATTTAAGCTGTCCTTTGCGATGCCTTCGCCGGTGTCTTTTACGGATACAAAGACTTTTCCGTGTTTTTCCAGAGAAGAGATGTAGATCAGAGAATCTGGATGACTGAATTTTACGGCGTTGTCGATCAGATTATAGAGAACCTGCTGGATCTTTCCGACATCGGCATTGACGTACAGTGACTCTTCTTCGAACGTAAGCTGGAAAGAAATGTGTTTGTCCCAGCACAGGCTGCGGAAGGTTTCCACAGTCTGGCGGATGATCGCATTGATGTCGAAATCTGCAAGTTCCAGGTACGTTCCCTTATCATCGAAGTTGTTGAGAGTCAGCAGTCCTTTTGTGAGCTTGGTCAGACGGTTTGTTTCTGAGAGAACGACATTGAGGTATCGCTCCTGCATTTCCGGTGGGATCGTGCCGTCCAGCATGGCTTCTACGTACCCTTTGATGGAAGTAAGCGGAGAACGGAAATCATGCGAAATGTTGGAAATAAATTTTCGCTGGCTTTCGCCGGAGTTGTTCAGCTCGCCTGCCATATAATTCATAGAAGCGGCAAGGTAACCGATTTCATCGTTGGATTCGACCGGGATCTTGTAGTTCAGGTTGCCGGCGGCATATTCATCTGCTCCGTGTATGATGCGGCGGATCGGAAAATATACTACAAATGTAAATGTAATCAATACGATCAGAGAAAGAGCCAGGATCATAGCCAGTGTGATGTAGGAACAGTTGAGAATGGAATTTTTCTCCGTTTCCAGTTTGTTCTTTTCATAATGGACTGCAATGTAGCCTTTCGTGATGTAGTTGGATGTGATCGGTGCGACCACACTGAGCATATCTTCATCAAAATAGTCAAAAAAGCGACCGGTTTGATAATAATTGCCGGACAGGGATGCCGGATCAAAAGAATCCAGCTGCGTGATCTTTGACTGATCATAGCCGACAGCCGTATCGATCAGGATCTTGCCATTACTGTCCATCAGCCAGAGCCGCATGGACTGGTAAGAGGCGACGGCCAGCAGGTTCGTGTAGGTGTCCTGCAAAGAAGCCCGCTCGGTGTAATTCTGTGCGAGCCTTCCGGCAGCGATCACATTTGCTTCGCGGTACATGCCTTCTGTCCTGTTTTTGATCAGATGCTTTTCCACAAGCGAAGAAGTGATACCAGCTACGGATACAAAACTCAGTACGGCGAAACAGATCCATGCCAGAATGAGTTTTTGGTAAAGTCTGCGTTTCATATGTTTTTAACCTCAAATTTATAGCCGATACCCCATACGGTGGTCAGTGCCCAGGAATCATTTCCTTTGATCTTTTCCCGGAGACGTTTGATATGTACGTCAACCGTACGGGTATCGCCGATGTATTCATAGCCCCAGATGTGATCCAGCAGCTGTTCTCTTGTGAAAACCTGGTTTGGTGAAGAAGCCAGGAAATAGAGCAGTTCCAGTTCTTTTGGCGGCATGTCAACGGTAGATCCTTTATAGATAACAGAATAGTTGGTCTGATTTACGATCAGATCCGGGTATTCCACGATCTTGCCGGAATTCTGTGAACTGGAAGATTTCTCTGGCTGGAAACGGCGGAGAACCGCTTTGACTCTGGCAACCAGCTCCTTGGAATCAAACGGTTTGATCATGTAATCATCTGCACCAAGTTCCAGACCGAGTACCTTGTCAAACACCTCACCCTTTGCAGACAGAATGATGATCGGCACGGAAGAACGCTGACGCAGTTCGCGGCATACCTGATAGCCGTCCATGCCCGGAAGCATCAGATCCAGCAGGACCAGATTCGGTCCGTAAGTATCAAATTCACGCATGGCACTTTCGCCGTCGTGAACAATTCGCGTGTTAAAACACTCTTTGGTGAGATACAAAGAGATCAGCTCTGCAATGTTCTCATCATCATCAACAATCATAATCTTTTGTCTGTTTACCATAATATATACTCCTCATGTTTTTAAATAATATTTAATAATGCTAAGGTCAAAAGCCTGAAACCACGATGTGCTTGCACAGGAGTGGTTTTATGGCTTAATGACCTGCACCGATATGAGCATAAAAGTGGAGCGTAAGCTTCACGATATGCGAATGTCGGATAGAATTGTGAGAGTACGAAGTACGGAACAATTCTTAAGGCATTATTGATTTTAACAGTTTTATTTGAACTCCACGATCGTAACTCCGGCATCACCCTCGCCGAATTCGCCAAGGCGATAGCTCTTGACATGCTTCTGGCGGCGGAGATAATTGTGAACACCTTTTCGAAGTGCACCGGTACCTTTTCCGTGTACGATACGGACGGAAGGAAGGTGGGCAATGTAAGCATCGTCAAGATATTTATCCAGCTCCATGATCGCCTCGTCGACGGTCTTTCCAAGCAGATTGATCTCTGTGCTGACAGATGCCGATTTGGACATTTTGATTTTGCCGGAACCGGTCTTGCTGAAATTGCCTCCGGTGATCACGGTATCATCCAGTTTTTCCAGATCCCGGATGTTTACCTGGGAACGCAGGATTCCCATCTGAACAAACAGGTTGCCTTTTGCATCCGGCAGCGTGCTGACCGTACCTTTGAGGTTCAGGCTCAGTACCTTTATGCTGTCGCCGATGTGCAGATCTTTGGCGGTAAGCTGTTTATGCGATTTTTTCGGAGCCGCATTCTTCGCAGAAAGCTTTTTGTCAACTGTGGACATTTTCTCACGCAGTTTGCCGCGTTCCTTTTCCATGTCTTTGGCAGACACGCCGGCAGCCTTTCCATATTTCTGGAAATTGCGGATCGTAGTATCGGCATAATCTTTGGCTTCCTGCAAAATGTTGCGTGCCTGCTCATTTGCTTCACGGAGAATCTTGTCGCGGCTTAAGTCCAGTTTTTCCTGTTTGGATTCAAGACGCTGCTTTAATTCGCGGATCTCTTCTTTATAGGAATTGATCTGGTCACGTTCCTGTTCTATTGTAACACGTTTTTGCTCCAGGTCAGCAAGTAGATCTTCAAAATCTTCATCCTGTTTGGTCAAATGTGTTTTTGCTTCCTCGATAATGTCCTGTGACAGACCAAGTTTCTGAGAAATCGCAAAAGCATTACTTTTACCCGGAACACCGATCAGCAGCCGGTAAGTCGGACGCAGAGTTTCCACATCAAACTCGCAGCAGCCGTTTTCCACGCCCGGTGTGGAAAGTGCAAACACCTTTAATTCGCTGTAGTGCGTGGTTGCCATAACGCGGGAACCGCGGCGATGCAGGTTGGAAAGGATCGCGATCGCAAGGGCTGCACCTTCGGTCGGATCGGTTCCGGCACCAAGCTCATCGAACAACACGAGCGAACGGTCATCCGCTTCTTTTAAGATCGATACCGTATTTGTCATATGGGCGGAAAAAGTACTGAGACTCTGCTCAATGCTCTGCTCATCGCCGATATCCGCAAAAACTTCGTGAAATACGGAAAGCTCTGAGTGGTCAAATGCCGGGATATGCAGTCCGGCCTGTCCCATCAGGGTAAAAAGTCCGACTGTTTTCAGGGAAACGGTTTTACCGCCGGTATTCGGACCGGTGATGATCAGCAGTTCAAAATCCTTACCGAGCTGAATGTCGATCGGAACGACTTTCTTTTTATCGAGAAGCGGATGTCTTCCTTTTTTGATGAGGATACGGCCTTCCTCGTTGAAATCCGGCTGTGTGCCGTTCATTGAGCGGGAGAGCTGTGCTCTGGCAAAAATAAAATCCAGTTTTGTCAGAAGATCCAGGTCATCACGCAGAGCTTCGGTTTCTTCACCACATCTGGCACTTAAGGTGGCAAGGATCATCTCGATTTCTTTTTCTTCTTTTAATTCCAGTTCACGCAGGTCGTTGTTCAGTTTGATGACAGCCATCGGCTCCACAAACAGGGTAGAACCGGTGGAGGACTGATCATGGATCATGCCCGGAATCTGTCCGCGGTGCTCTGCTTTGACCGGGATACAGTAGCGTCCGTTTCGCATGGTGACAACCGCATCCTGCAAGTAGGTGCGGGCGGAGCCATTTACCATCGTCTGGAGCTGAGCGTGGACCTTGTCGTTGATCTGACGCATGGAGCGGCGGATCTTGAACAGTGCAGGACTGGCATCGTCATTTAATTCCTCCTCCGAGGCGATACATCTGCGGATCTCGGAAGAAACCGGTGTCAGAGGCTGCAGTGCCTGAAACATAGCTTCCAGAGAATCCTCAAAATCAGGATCACGGTCATTTCTGGAATAAGCCTTTACCTTGCTGCAGACATCAAGAAGACTGCAGATCGAAAGCAGTTCATTGATACCGATGATCGCACCGATCTCCAGACGCTTGATGGAGCCGCGGATGTCGCGGACGCCGCGGAACGATACCGCACCTTTCTGATAAATACGGGAAAGGGCATCGCTTGTCTCCTTCTGGAGAGCCTGAATCTCGTACAGATCCGTGGATGGCTGCAGATTGCGGCACATCTCTTTTGCGAGTGCCGAACCGGCAAATTCTGTGAGTTTGTCAATGATTTTATTATATTCTAAAGTTTTTAAAGCCTTTGGGTTCATATAGCATACCTCTTGTAGTGATGTGTAACAAAAGATGCCATACGAATTGTTCCGTACTTCGTACTCCCACAATTCTTCTACGCTCCGCTTCGGTCGGTGCTAAACATGTGCCACTGGCACATAGCACCCGCCATTCGCATATCGTGAAGCTTCCGCTTCACTTTTATGCTCACGTCGGGCGGGGCATTAAGCCATAAAACCACTCCTGTGCAAGCACATCGTAGTTTCAGGCTTTTGCCCCTGGCATCATATAATTATAACTTTACTATTTTTCTATTGTACCCTATAATGTGGGTATGGTCAAAAGGTATTTTGAGCGAAAAGCCTATAATAGCAGAAGGGATCAGGTATATGGGTGAGAACGAGAAGAAAGAGTTTCATTTTATCAATGAACAGATCAAGAAAAAGCCGTTCTACCGACGTAAGTGGTTTACGCAGGGGGCAGCGGCGATTGCCCTGGCACTTATTTTCGGGGTGGCGGCGGGCGTGATGTTCGCGATCGTACAGCCGTGGGCGAGCAATCAGTTTGGAAAGCCGGATGAGCCGACACAGATCGTGATGGTTCAGGAAGAGACACATACTCAGGAGACAGAAACCGGACAGACAGAGCAGAAAGCGGATGACGAAAAGGAGACGGCAAAAGGCAGGAAAAAGAACAGCAAAGAAACAGATGCAATCGAAGAATACCGCATGCACTATGATCAGATGAAAAATGTGGTAGATTCTGCAGAAAATTCTCTGGTAAAGATTAAAAGCTATGTGGCAAAAATGGACTGGTTCAGTGAAAGCTACGAGAATGTGACGGAGACTTCCGGACTGGTGTTCCGCGTGGACAGCAACTGGCTTTACATCCTGACTTCCAGTCGTTTTATCAAGAGTGCACAGCAGATCACAGTAACCTTCCCGGGCGGAGAGGTCGCAGATGCAGCTGTCAGACAGCAGGATACGGTGACAGAGCTTGCGATTCTGGAGATTCCGCTCAAAAGTATAAAGGAATCCACGATCCAGAGCATTTCCGCAATTTCGATCAAAGGAATTTCCAGCGTAGAAAAAGGGGAACCGGTGATCGCAGTCGGAAGTCCAATGGGGTATACAGATTCAATCAATTATGGCATGATCACTTCGATTACGGAGTGTGAAGATGTGGACGGAGAGTATAGGGTGATCGCAACGGACATGGCGGCCAGCGATACAAGCTATGGATTTCTGCTGAATCTGGATGGAAATATGGTCGGCATTGTGGCACAGAAATTCAAACAGACTGGTGCGGCAGATACGTTGACTGCACTTGGCATTTCTGATATCAGCTATCTGCTGGAAATGCTGGCAGCAGGCAGGTCGCTTCCTTATACCGGTGTGGTCGGAAAGAGCGTCAGTGCCGATGTGGCAGAGCATTTCAGCGTTCCTTACGGTATTTATGTCAAGAAAGTGAACACAGATTCACCGGCCATGTATGCCGGGATACAGGCAGCCGATGTGATCACAGAGATCAACGGGGAAAGCGTTGGCTCGATGTCCGAGTACGAAGACATTCTGCGGAAATATCAGGAAGGTGATACCTTAAAAATCAAGGTCCGCAGAAAAAGTATCGGCGGTTATGCCGATGTAGAAATGAAACTGGTCATGGGAGCCAGATAACGAAACAGATAAGATCATGGTACCGGCAGCAAGTGATCTGTCCTGCACGGAACCATTCATGTTTATTTAATAAGAGAAAGGTCAAAACAATGAAATATATTGAAACATTGCACGAAGGCGAGAGACTTTCAGGAATTTATCTTTGCAAATACAGACAGTCTGCGATGACAAAAAACGGCAAATCATATGAGAATGTGATCCTTCAGGACAAAACAGGAGTGATCGATGCCAAAATCTGGGATCCGAACTCTCAGGGAATTGAGGATTTCGATATGCTGGACTATATCGATGTGGTTGGAGATGTCACAAGTTTTCAGGGAGCATTACAGGTTTCCATCAAAAGAGTACGAAAAGCAAGAGAAGGCGAATATATCGAAGAAGATTATCTGCCGGTCAGCGAGCGAAACATTGATGAGATGTACGAAGAGCTGCTCACGTATGTGCATAAAATCGAGAATCCGTATCTGAAGCAGCTTACAGACAGCTATTTTGTGGTAAATGAAGCTTTTATCAAAGCGTTCAAAGGACATTCTGCGGCAAAGAGCGTGCATCACGGATTTGTGGGCGGACTTCTGGAGCATACCTTAAATGTGACAAAACTCTGCTATTACTATGTAAAACAGTATCCGTTTTTAAATAAAGACCTTCTGTTGTGTGCGGCACTGTTCCACGATGTGGGAAAAATGAAAGAAATCTCCAGATTCCCGGAAAACGATTACACGGATGACGGACAGCTTCTCGGCCATATCGTGATGGGCGTGGAACTGGTCGGAGCAAGTATCCGCCGCATTCCGAATTTTCCGAAAAAACTGGCAAGTGAACTGAAACACTGCATTCTGGCACATCACGGAGAACTGGAATACGGTTCCCCGAAAAAGCCGGCACTGGCAGAAGCACTGGCACTGAATTTTGCAGACAATACCGATGCAAAACTCGAGACATTTAAAGAAGCATTAAAGAGCAATAACGATAACAATGACTGGCTTGGTTATAACCGCCTGTTTGAGTCAAATATCCGCAAGACAAGTATCTGATCAGACAATGTGAAACAGTTAAAGAAGCCGGAAAAGTTTCTGTTCATGGAGGAATTAAATTTATGAAAAAAGACGATATGCTGGAAATTACCATAGAGGATATCAGCTCAGACGGTTCCGGCGTGGGAAAAGCAGATGGATTTGCACTTTTTGTCAAAGACACGATCCCGGGCGATCAGGTGAAAGTCAAAATCATGAAAATGAAAAAACGTTATGGCTATGCAAGGCTGATGGAAATTCTTGTGCCGTCACCGGACCGCATCCAGGCACCGTGTCCGGTTGCCAGACAGTGCGGCGGATGTCAGATCCAGCAGATGTCTTATGAACGTCAGCTTACCTTTAAAGAAAACAAAGTCTGCAACAATTTAAGACGCCTCGGCGGTCTGGATCTTTCTGCGATGGAAGTAGAGCCGATCTGCGGCATGGAAGAGCCATTTCACTACCGCAACAAAGCACAGTTTCCGATCGGCCGCGATAAAAACGGAAAAATCATTGCCGGATTTTATGCAGGCCGCACGCACAGCATCATAGCAAACACCGACTGTCTGCTCGGAGCAGAAGAAAATGAAGCAATCTTAAACGAAGTCATTTCGTGGATGGAAGTCTGTAAAGTAGAGCCATATGATGAAAAGACCGGAAAAGGGCTGGTGCGTCACGTACTGATCCGCAAGGGATTTACCACAAAAGAACTGATGGTCTGCCTCGTGATCAATGGCAGAAAGATTCCACAGGTTGAAAAACTGGTGGACAGGCTTCAGAAGATCGAGGGCATGACCGCAATCATGGCAAATGTCAACACTGAGCAGACAAATGTGATCCTCGGAAAAGAAATCCAGCCGATCTGGGGTCAGGATTATATCGAAGATTATATCGGAAACGTCAAATACCGCATTTCCCCGCTGTCTTTCTATCAGGTCAACCCGGTACAGACCGAAAAGCTTTACGGAAAAGCCCTGGAATACGCAGGACTGACCGGTAAAGAAACAGTATGGGATCTCTACTGCGGCATCGGAACCATCTCTCTGTTCCTTGCACAGAAAGCAAAACAGGTTTACGGCGTAGAGATTGTGCCGCCTGCCATCGAAGATGCGAAAGACAATGCCAGAAGAAACGGCATCCAAAATGCAGAGTTTTATGTTGGCAAAGCAGAAGAAATCCTGCCTCACAAATACGAAACCGAAAACGTCAAGGCCGATGTGATCGTAGTCGATCCGCCAAGAAAAGGCTGTGATGAAGCCCTGCTTGAGACCATCGTCAAAATGCAGCCGGAAAGAGTCGTCTACGTCAGCTGCGATTCCGCGACACTGGCAAGAGATCTGAAGTATCTGACCGCAAACGGATACAAAGCAGAACGCCTGGCAACGGTCGATATGTTCCCGATGACGGTGCATGTGGAGACGGTATGTTTATTGTCCAAACTTCATGAAGCGAAGCATCATGTGAATGTGAGACTGAATATGGACGAACTGGATTTGACATCTGCGGAGAGTAAGGCTACATACGAGGAGATTAGAAAATACGTGGCACAGCATTATGATGGGATGAAGGTGTCTAATCTATATATTGCACAGGTTAAGGCTAAGTACGGGATTATAGAGCGTGAGAATTACAATAAACCTAAATCTGATGATGCCAGACAGCCTAAGTGTCCAAAGGAGAAGGAAGAGGCTATTGCAGAAGCGTTGAGTTTTTTTCAGATGATATAAAGTTTCGTAAAAAATGTGAAATAGTGCATTATTTCTCTTTTTTAAAGTAAGATAGTGATATTATTATTGTAAAAAGATTATAGAGTAATCGGGAAATTTCTAGAAAACGCATGCTTTTTCAGCTTATTGCAGATTTCATAATCCTTGATGGAAAGTAATGGCTTATCAAACATTGATATTCCTCCTTTCCTCACACAGATTACTGTGCTCCGGAAGCGTATAGAATGAGGAATCAGAACGGTTGCTCGGCTCTTTTTTTAGGGTTTCTTAAAGTGGGAATATCGGCATGCATTATGATATTGTCAAAAGTGTATGACAAAGCGAGACCTTGAGAGAGGAAATTCCCCGTTTTTTTCATGGAAGAAAGTGAGCACATGCCTTATAGGAGTAACATACCGTGTAAACATCCTGACTATGCAGCACTTATTACGCACGGTCAGATGTATTGTGACGAGCACAAGAAATTACATAAGAGTGACAGAGCCTATGCAAGTGAGCGGGGGTATGGGGCCAAGTGGCAGCGTGAGAGAAGGAAGTTTTTAGATAGCAGTCCATTCTGTGTGAAATGTTATGAGGAAGGACATCTCGCGAAAGCTACAGTCGTGGATCACATTAAACCTCATTGTGGAGACCAGAAATTCTTCTGGGGGCGTAGGAACTGGCAACCTTTATGTGAGCGTCATCATAATGTAAAGTCGATGACGGAAGACGGATATGTGGAGTACAAGCTTTGAGAGCGAGGGTAGGTGACATCTGAATCTTTACATCTCTTAGGCTTCAAGACCGGCCCCCTCTTCTGTGCAAAATCGCGAAATGGAAGAAGGGAGATGATTTTCAATATTGTGTTATTATTTTTTTCATATTTGACGAAAATAATAATAGAAATGAAATGATAAGAGTGTTACAATGGATGTGGTGGTTAGAATTACACCGACTTCTGTAAAAAATATTGCATTTTATGTGCCGTTATGATAATATATAGGAGCTATATTTCACTATTGACAAATATAATTTGTTGTAGTATTATGGACAGAATTTCAGTTGAGAGAGGTGAGGAAGGATGACAAAGGCTAAAACATTTATGGATTCTTTCATGGAAAAATTAAATACAAATGGTTTTAACAAAGACAATCAGCCTAATAAAGGTCCTGAACTTACAATGGAATTTGTTGGAAAACAGGTAGAGTCATATACTAATCTTATTAAATCTGAAATTTTTAATGTTGCAACAAAGTAAAGGGTGGTTATGATGTTTGAATCTGAAGAAGATCGACAGCATTTCCTTGTTAAATATAATATTTCTCAGGATCGGTTTAGAGAGTCTCTCTTGTCGTGGGAAACACTTAGAGAGATTGCTGATGATTTTGAAGTTCATAGGAATGAACACTTGAATACTGTTCAAGCGTATGCATTAGCAATACAGCAGTGTTCGAGTGTTCATTCTTTGAGTTTTAGAGTAAAAGATACAGAGCATTTGGTAGAGAAAATTATTCGTAAAAATGGGAAATATGTTGCTGAAGGAAATGCTATCACAGTAAATAATTATAAAGAGTATATAACAGATTTGATGGGACTTCGTATATTGTTATTGTTTAAAGAAGATTGGAGAGAAGTCCATACTTTCTTGTCAGAAAAGTATAGTAAACGGTTTGTTGAAGACCCATTTGCTTATATAAGAAAAGGCGATGACCGCCATCTTTATGATGGGATAATAAAAATTAAAGAAGAGCGTCCATATAGATCTGTTCACTATGTAATTCGTCATGAAGATGGGGCTGGATTGGAGATTCAGGTTAGAACTCTTTTTGAAGAAGCATGGAGCGAAGTAGATCATAAAATCCGTTATCCTTATAATATTGGCAATGAAATGATGAATGGATATCTTTCTATTATGAATAGAGCGGCTGGTATGGCTGATGAGATGGGTACATTTATCAATAGCTATATCAAAGGCTTTGAGGAAATGTCTACTAATGGAATGATTTGCGATAATGATGTATATAACTACATAATTGATCGTATTTCAAAATGTGAAGATGAAGAACTTAAAGCAGATATCATTGGAAAAATAAGACGGGCGGAGGATTTTCAGAAATTAAATCTTATGTCGGACACCTTAAAAAATATGTTGAAAAAAATATAGACAAGTAACGAGGCTTTATACATGGAAGAAAAAAAGAGCAAAACGATACAAGAAGAACTAAACGAGAACTTTACAAATGAATATATTTACAATGTTGGTCTATTAGTTCATAGTCTTGCAGAAAAATTTTATGAGGAAAATGAATTAGAGGGAAGAGTATATTTCAATGATGATATTTTTGCTAATTGTTTAATTGATATTCTGGTGGATATTGTTAGACTTAAGCATTTTCATGATATTGATTTGGTGAATTATATTAAGCTGATATCATATACTGCATCGTGGATAATAAAGAGAAAACCATTTCAATTACTTGAAAATGCAGGAGAGGAATATATATACATTAATGAAAAGTTTGCTTTATCGTTATTGCTTCAGGCAGTAGGTTTCTTTGATTCTAATATGAAGATAAAAGAAGGTGAAGAAGGTAAACTAACCAAAAATGTTTCGGCTATATTTTATCATTTGAAATATAGAAATACAAATCCGCAGACATTAGAATTATTGCTTGTTGGTATAGAAAACGGAAAATTGTGTCAGATAGTGTAGAAATGAAAAGTTAGTATTAGATTGAGCGTCTTTGAAAATATTCAAGGTGCTTTTATTATGCAGAAAAAGGGTTTGTAGGCTTTTTGTTTACAGAAAAATTTTTCGTGGATATAATAAACATGACATATAGTTGTCGTGTTGTGTTAGATATGATATGTATGGAGTGTGGGAACTATGAAGATAGATAGGCTTATTGGGATATTGTCAATCTTACTGCAGGAAGAAAAGACAACGGCTCCTGAACTGGCAGAAAAATTTGAGGTATCTCGCAGGACAATAAATCGGGATATAGAAGCCCTTTGCAAAGCAGGTATTCCAATAAGGACGGCACAGGGGACCGGTGGCGGTATTAGTATTATGGACGGATACCGTATGGATAGGACAATTCTGACATCCAAAGATATGCAGATGATTCTTGCGGGGCTATAGTGGTTCAGTTGTCAAGACAAAAATCTAAGCTTTTTATAATGAACTGATAT
>ERZ1673696.192-NODE-192-length-70009-cov-16.853618_pt1 | contig 70009 bp, 75 predicted proteins | sample MGYA00580226_ERZ1673696 | MGnify/ENA primary metagenome ERZ1673696 (study PRJEB41218, sample SAMN15661743) | gut metagenome | host: Homo sapiens | place: Canada: London | collected 2015-08-20/2019-03-30 | study: EMG produced TPA metagenomics assembly of... | reverse complement strand
GTACATCGGCTTCCCAAGCCGAGGAGGCGGGTTCGACTCCCGTATCCTGCTCCATCAAGCTGAACCAAAAAAGATATCAGCGCGAAAAGCCCAGAAGTTTCAACGACTTCCGGGTTTTTTTGCGCCCAATTTTTGAAGTCGGAAAAAAAGATATCAAAAAGGGTTTTGGCAAAATCAATGGACTTGAACCTTTACCCAAGGCATTTTGAGCCGCTTTTCCGAGGATTTTTCGGGAAAGCGGCTCGTTTTCGCTCTCGGCAAAATGTAGAATTTCGACCGACGTTTTTGGTGGTCTTGCCGAATACACACTCCAAGCACAGATGCCAGCGCGTTAGCCGACTGTGCGACGCTTCAGACGTTAAAACCGCAGGCAAGCCCCATCCCACTCCAGGACGAAAACACGGCGTATTGGCGATGCTGGGACGCGAGAAAGCAAAGCACCCGCTGCAACGCAACGCAGCGGGTGGTCGTTTATCTGCTGGATCTCAGCAGAGCATCAGTTTTTAATGTCACGCCCATCATGTCCTTGTGGGATTCGCGGGTGTCCCGGCAGAGCGGCGACAGGAAGGTCAATGCGTTCTGAATGCGGCTCAGATCAGACGCAGAGAGCGTCTTCTCGTGCAGATGGCGCAGCACCCGGCGATAGTGCTCATGTGTGATAAGGAAGCACAATCTGTGTAAAATTTTTTCTCGTTCCAGTCAGGGCGTATTTTGCTCTGGCTGGAACATTTTCTTTTGTGCCCCTATGCTGGCAAATCGAGCTTGCCGACGAAAGAGTAGTAGTATATTCAAAAAAAAGTGCGTCCTTATACTTTAGAACGATTTACATTTTACAAAAATGCGGATATAATTATTATGAATTAGTATGAAGCGAAAAACTTATGATGAGGGGCGCGCCCCTCATCCCGTGGGTACCCACGGGATGATACCACTCTGTAACCTGTGGACTTTACCCGCTGTGGTCAGGCGGACATGAACAAAATTTTGACCATCATACGAGGAGGATACACCATGAAAAAACGCATCGGAAGTCTGCTTCTTATTCTGGCATTATGTTTTACGCTGCTGCCCACGGCGGCGCTGGCGTCGGACGGCGCATGGGACGGCAGCACAGCGGCAGCGTTCGCAGGTGGAACAGGTACCGCAGAGGATCCTTATCAGATCGCTAACGGAGCACAGCTTGCATATCTTGCAAGCTCTGTGAATAGTGGAGAAACCTACACGGGGAAGAATTTTGTATTGACGGCCAACATAGACCTGAACGGGCTGCCTTGGACACCGATTGCAAATTCTTTTTCTGATGCACTGTTGGGGGGTTCGAATTATCGCATCTTTGCCGGTAATTTTGACGGTAACGGATATACCATCTCTAAGGTTTCCATTGGGTCTGAGACCACACCGTTTGAATCGGATGTATTTGGGTTGTTTGGCGCAACAGAGGGAAAAATCAGCAACTTGAATCTGGATACTGTTTCTATCCACGGTGTAGCAAAGATTACTTCGGGATATGTTATCGGCCCTGCCGACGGTCTGGTTGGTTATTCGGCCGGATCCATTGAAAACTGTCATGTGACAGGTTTGACTATGGATATGAACGCACAGGACGGCGGTATTGCTGGTGCATACTGGATCGGCGGGCTTGTAGGTGCACTGGATGGAACGCAGCTCATCAACGAGTGCAGTGTATCCGGCAGCATTACGGAAAATACCGGTAAGGGGTCTATCGGCGGACTGATTGGTGAATTGGGAAAAGCAGCGAAAATCACATACAGCAGATCCGATGTGATGGTAAATGTGAAGGCGGATCCCCGTGGCGGTGCGGATGTCGGCGGATTTATCGGCAAAGGAAACGGCAAAACAGATGCAGAAACGGTTATACGAAATTGTTACGCCACGGGCAATGTTACCGGCGGCGCATACACAGGCGGCTTTGCCGGCGGCCTTTGGGGACTGAATATCAAAAACTGCTATGCGAGCGGCAATGTATCACAGGCTGCAGCTGCTATGGCCTCTTTTGTAGGTACCGATGCCTCTGACCAAGATTACTATGGTTCCATTACAAACTGCTTTGCAACCGGCAGCGTAACAGGCTCATCACCCTTTCAGTATGCCTTTGCAGAGCAGTCGTCTGCGACCAAGAGAAGCGAAATAACCAACTGCTATTTTGCAGAGGAAAACTCCGGTATTAAAAAACAGTACGAATCTGCAACTGAAAAGCCGCAGGATGAAATGAAAAACGAAGCTTTTGCAGCCTTACTGAATAAAGGCGACGACAGTAACGGATGGTCTTTTGTGAACGGACAGGTTCTTTGCGGTGCAGAACCGGCAGATTACAGTGCTGTGGAAGCAGCGATGGAAGCCATTCCCACTGATTTGACTGTCTATACCGACGAATCTGTTGCCGCATTGAATACGGCGGTAGACGGAGTTGTCAGGGGCAAAGCTTTTGTGAGTCAGGCTAATGTTAATGCAATGGCACAGGTTATCGAAGATGCGATTGCTGCCCTGCAATACAAGGGTGCCGACTACACCAAGGTCGACGAAGCCATTGCCAAGGCAAATGCACTGAACAAGGACAACTACAAGGATTTCTCCGGTGTGGAAGCTGCTGTCAAGGCTGTTGTCCGTGACAAGAGCATCACTGAACAGAGCGAAGTGGATGCAATGGCGAAAGCTATCGAGGATGCTATTGCGGCGCTGGAACAAAAGCCTTCCTCCGGTGGCGGACCTTCTTCCGGCGTTTTCTTCCCGAGCTATCCCGTGACTATCCCCGGCAAAACGGAGAACGGCACCGTGACCGTCAGCACGAAAAATGCTACCAGCGGCAGCACCGTGACGATTACCGTCAAGCCGGACGACGGCTTCAAACTGGATGAACTCACCGTGATTGACAAGAACGGAAATGAGCTGAAACTGACCGACAAGGGTAACGGCAAATATACCTTTACCATGCCCGCCAGCAAGGTTGAAATCAATGCTTCCTTTGTCAAGAAAGTTGAGATAAGCCCGTTCAGTGATGTGTCCACCAGCGCTTACTACTACAAGGCCGTGAAGTGGGCACAGAAAAAGGGTATCACCGGCGGTATCGGCAACGGTCTCTTTGGGCCGAACCAGCCTTGCACCCGCGCACAAATCGTCACCTTCCTGTGGCGTGCTGCCGGTTCTCCCGTGGTGAACTACGCCATGAACATGAGCGATGTCCCCGAAGGCAGCTACTACGCCGAGGCCGTCCGCTGGGCGCTCAGCGAGGGCATCGCCACCGGCACAACGGAGAACACATTCTCTCCCGACAGCGAATGCACCCGCGCTCAAGCCGTCGCGTTTCTGTTCCGCTACGCTGCGTCCGAGGCAGTCACCTTGCAGGAGTTGGTGTCCGGCTTCTCTGACGCCGATTCCGTTCCTGGCTACGCGCTTCCCGCGATGAACTGGGCGCTTGCTGAGGAAATCGTACAGGGCAACGGCAGCAAGCTCATGCCGAACGATTCCTGCACGCGTGCGCAGATTGTCACCTTCCTCTTCCGCGCATATCAGGGCAAATAAGCAATCGCAAAAAAGCAGCGGGGCGGCATAGGTCGCCCCGCTCCGCTCGTCAGCCTGTGAAGCACAGGCTGACGAGCTTATTTTTGGCAGAAAACATCCTTGGCAAATCTCGTCTCCATGCACTGTGCCAGATGGATTTTGATGCGCGTTGTCAAATTCCCGTAATTCATGAACAGCAAACTGATTTTTTGCTGATATTGCCCAATTTTGCATTATAATATTTATTATGCCAATGCAAAATGTAAAAATAACTTGCAACATCGGTTGCGGCAGCGTTTGCACTAGGTTATACTGGTCATAGAAAACAAAACACGGCAGCCTAGAGAAAGCCGCATAACACAGATAAAACACGAGCCGGAAGCAGAAATTTGCTTCTGGCTCTTTCTATATCTTGATGAATTATTGGAATCGTGGGGTAGTCTGTCTTTTAATCTGTTTCTGCTTCCTTACCGACCATGAGCAGGGATTCGCAGAGCGTTGCATCCACGGACGGCTGGAAGAAATAGTTTGAAATCAGGCCGCCGATCAGGGCGGCTTCGGTATCGGTGTACTGCATGGTAATTGCCCTCCTCTACGATGTTCACACAACAAACGCGGCAATCATACCACAAGATGCAGTACCGGTCTATGCGCATTGTGCCGAAATATTGAATCACAAACCAATACACAAAATGAAGCGGCGTTTCGCTCTCTTATGAAAAGAGGGTTGAAACGCCGCTTTTTCCTTTTTTATATTTCAAAACCAAGACATAGGAGGTCACAAAAATGTCTGTATTCCGTGTTGAAAAGACCAAAGGTTACACGGTCATGTCCAACCACCATCTCCGCAACCATACGCTGTCTCTCAAGGCAAAGGGTCTGCTCTCGCAGATGCTGTCGCTGCCGGACGATTGGGATTACACGCTGCAGGGGCTTGCGCAGATCAACAAAGAGAGCATCGACGCCATCCGCGAAGCTGTGCGCGAGCTGGAACGTGCCGGTTACATCAAGCGCAGCCGGGAGCGTGACGAGCGTGGCTGCCTGCGCGGAACCGTCTACACGATCTACGAGCAGCCGCACGCGGAGCCAACACCGGAAGAACCTGCGCAGGCTTTACCTACGTTGGATAATCCAACATTGGAAAAGCCTATGTTGGAGAAACCTACGTTGGAAAATCCAATGCAATTAAATACTAAGAGTACTAAGAAAAGAAAAAGACAAAGTAAAGACTCATCAATTACCGATTCGATTCCTTTCCCTTCCGGTTTTCCGGACGTTACCGCGCAGAAGCGAACGGAAGCGAAGGAATCGTTTGAACGCTACCGGGACTTGATCTTGGAGAATATTGACTACGACGTTCTGGCAAGTGATCCGCACGTTGACCGGGAGCAGCTTGACGAGATCGTCGAGCTGGTGCAGGAGACGGTTTGCAGTACCCGCAGCCGAATTCGTGTTGCAGGCAATAACTACCCAGCCGAGGTCGTGCGGTCGAAGCTGCTGAAGCTGAACAGTGAGCACATCCGTTTCGTCATGGATTGCCTGAAGCAGAACACAACGCGGATTCGGAATATCCGGCAATATCTGCTGACTGCGCTGTTCAATGCACCAAGTACGATGAGCAGCTATTACGCGGCTCTGGTGGCGCACGATATGGCAGCATAGTGGCATCCGCGAGAATACTCACGGATTTAGCGTTTCAACGTAACGTTCAACCAGCTCTTGACACAATCCAGCCATATGTGGTCGTATTGATGCACCTCTCCGGCGTTGTGGATCGTTTGTCGGTCGCTTGTTGAAAGCCCATGTTCTCCCTGCGGGAAAACATGGAGCTCAAACGGAACATGATTCGCTGCAAGTGCTTGCGAATATAGCAGGCTGTTCATCACCGGGACGCATTCATCTTCCGCAGTATGCCATAAAAAGGTTGGCGGCGTATCTGCACGAACGTGCTTCTCACAAGAAAATAGATAAAGGTCCTCTGGTGAACAATGCGCTTTTCCTGTTAACGCAGTCATACTGATCTGGTGCGTCCATTTCGGATCTGCCGTGATCACCGGATAACCCAGGACTGTCGCTTGCACCGGCTTGCTGTTCGGAATTACTGTACGAATCGTGCTGGAATCATATGACGTTGCGTACTGCGCGGCAAGATGCCCACCTGCCGAAAAACCCATAAGCACAATTCGACCTGTGTCACAGTGCCATATATCCGCGTTTTGATTGATCAGTTCTATCAGGGCTGCCGCCTCGCACTGTTGTGCCGGATAGTGATGCGGTGCAACAGAGTACAACAGGACAAACACGTTGAATCCTTCCGGCAGGAAGTGAAATGCGATCGGCTCGGCCTCCCGCTGACTGCAAAACTCATAGGCCCCGCCGGGGCAAACGATCAGGCAAGGACGCCGCTCACCACCACGTCCCATTTCCGTTAAATTATCCGGAAGATATACCTTAACAAGCGGATCTCCGCTTTGCGTCCCAAGGTTCGGAAAAAATTGCTTTAAATGTAGAAGCTCATATTTCATGCGGCATTCCCTTTATTCACAAATCTGTTTTCCACCCATAAACACCCTGGCAAGGCTCAGCTCCTCGTCGCAAACAACGAAGTCAGCCAGCTTGCCGGATTCGATGGAGCCGATCTCCTTCTCGCGCCCGATCTCCCGCGCGGGAATCAGCGTTGCAGCCAAGATCGCCTGCTCCTTCGGGATGCCAAATTCGACTGCCTTGCGCATACAATCATAGAGATTTGTCGCGGAGCCGGCGAGTGTGCCGTCCGCGAGCTTCGCCACGCCGCCATACAGGAACACGTCCTGTCCGCCGAGGGTGTACTGCCCGTCCGGCATGCCGCAGCAGCGCAGCGCGTCGGAGATCAGGCAAATGCGCCCCGGAAACAGCCTAAACGCCATGCGCACTGCGCTCGGGTGAATGTGCTGTCCATCACAGATCAGCTCCGCGACCACGTTTTCACGTTCGCTGCCCGCGCCAATGGGACCGGGCTTGCGGTGGTAGATGCCGGGCATTGCGTTATACAGGTGCGTCAGGTGGGACGCGCCCGCATCGAGTACCGCCGACGCTTCCTCATAGGTGCAGTCGGTGTGCGCGATGGAGACGGTGCAGAGCTTGGACGCTTTTTCGGCAAATTCCACCGCACCGGGCAGCTCTGCTGCCACGTCCGCGATACGGATGAGCCCTTCGGAAGCGTCATAAAGCTGCTGGAACGCCGCAAAATCCGGATCTCTCAGATACGCGCCGTTCTGCGCGCCCTTTTTCTTCTCGGAGAAGAACGGTCCCTCCATCTGGATGCCCATGAGATGGGCACAGCCCTCCGGCTGCGCCTTTTTAAGCTGCACAGCCGTTTTGTACGCCGCCTCCAGCACGTCGTAGGGCAGCGTCATGGACGCGGGCGCGAAGCTCGTCACGCCGTTTTGTGCGAGATAGCGCGCCATTTTGATAAGTCCGTCATAGTCGCCGTCTGAAAAGTCCGCGCCGGAGTTGCCGTGGTTGTGGACGTCGATGAGGCCGGGGATGACATACCGCCCCTGAAGGTCCGTGCCGTCCTCATCGGGAACCGTGGTCAAAATTTCGGCAAATCTTCCGTTTTCCACGCGGAAGGAGCCATGTTGGAACTGACCGCCCACGAAAATATTGGCATTCTTAAAAAGCATATCATTCCTCCACAAACCTTGCCGCCGCTTCGTCGCAGATGACGGTCACGTCGGGATGGAACTGCAAAATGGAGCCGGGAACCTCGGGCTTGACCGATCCGAAGAAGACCTGATGGAGGATCTCTGCCTTATCTGCACCAGTGACGATCATTAAGATCTTCCGCGCGGACATGACCGTGCCGATGCCCATCGTGATGGCGGAGGTCGGAACGTCTTCCAGTGAATCAAAGAAGCGTTTATTCGCCTCGCGCGTCATTTCGGTGAGCTTTACCTCATGCGTCATGACCGGGAAATGGTCGCAGGGTTCGTTAAAGCCGATATGCCCGTCGTGGCCGAGACCGAGCAGCTGAATGTCCACGCCGCCCCAGTCCTCGATCTGATGCTCATAAGCTTCGCACATGGCAGGGATGTCGGCTGCCAAACCGTCCGGGACGATGGTATTTTCGGGCTTGATGGAAATATGGTCGAACAGATTTTCCTGCATGAAGCGGCGGTAGCTCTGCGGCTGGTTGGGCGCTAACCCTTTGTACTCGTCCAGATTTGCCGAACGCACGCGCGAAAAGTCGATTTTTCCTCCCTGCTCGCGTGCAATCAGCTCGCGGTAGAGGGGCAGCGGCGTCGAGCCGGTAGCAAGCCCTAATACGCACGCTGGTTTTGCCCGGATGAGATCTTCAAACATATCTGCCGCAGCGCGGGCCATTTCCTCGGGTGATCTCACCCGGATCAGAATCAGATGTAACATAAATTGACTCCTTTCTGGTGCGCTCAGCGGATATCCGGCAAGCTGGCCGCCGCCATTGACTGACCGACACGGCGGAAGTTTTCATCCGGCAGCATGACGCGCAGCTTCCGCGAAAGCTCTGGATATTCCTCGTTCAGTACACGCTGGCATTCGGACACGATGCGCTCGCCGCCGATGCCGGAAGCCACGCGTCCGAGGACGAGCAGATTCCAGATGTCATAGAACATCTCATAGAGGCTGAGCGTATGTGCCAGCTGCACGCCGATGGAATCGAAGATCGCCAGCGCATAGGGATTGCCGCCTTCCGCCAGCTTCTGCACTTCCTTGAGCTTTTCAGCGGGTGTGAGATGCTCAGACAGCGCGATGCCTGCGGCGGGCGCGAGCTTTGCGACCGCGTCCTGCGAGAAATATTTGCAGCCGACACCGAGATCGCCGGACCACTCATCGCGCATGGCGTGTTCATTCAGATCGACCGGTGCAAAGGCCAGCTCGTTGAACCAGCCGAGAATATTTCCCTCGGCGTCGACGTAACCGACAGCTTCGCTCGTGCCCATTGCAAGGCCCATGACGCAGCCTTTGTCAAGGCTCATATAGCCCGCCAGTGCAGTCACGTCGCCGTCGTTGGCAACGACGATGGGTACATCGCCGATCTCCTTCGCAGCGCGGTCATAGATCGTTTTGACCTCCTCGCGGCGTTCACGCGGGACCTTGATAAACAGGGAGGACACCATCGGTGCATTGCCGACGAAGGTGCCGGCGGAGGAAACGCCGATGCCGTCGACGCGCGGCATTTTGGAGGCTGCGGTCTTAAAAGCCGTGACGATGCCGTCAAACTGATACTGCGGGTCGGCGCTGGTTTTCGGGTGCCAGACGACCTCCTCTGAGTAGACGGTCTTGCCGTCGATGACGGCAGAGACTTTGCGGTCAGAGCCGCCCGCGTCAAAGCCGATGCGGCAGCCGTTGGTATGACCGCCGACGCGGATGGGCAGCTCATTGGCGGTAGGGAAGTCGTCCTCAGAGCAGATGATGACCTCCAGAGGGCGCTCAAACATATCAAACTCGAAGCCCGCGTCAAATTCCCGTGCGCCGCCGGGACGGTAAGCGTCCCGGATCTGCGCGGCGATCGTATCGTCGCCCTGAAGATAGATACGGAAGCCACCAGCCGACCAGAGAAGCATTTTGACGAGCCGCTCTGCAAATCTTATGTTCGCGGCAGCGAAAGCTTCGCCGCGCAGGCGCGTCTCATAGACGGTGATCTTGCCGTGATCGCGTTCGACAGCGATCTTGAACGGGTGATCTGCTTCTTTCAGATATGCCTTTGCCCACACGCCGAAGGGAATGAACCCCGGATCGAGCGCGGGCATATTCTTAACAGAGTAATCGATTCCAAGATAGTTCATACTGCCTCCTTCCGGTTCATGCGCGCGCCTCGAGCTCGGTCATCATCTGGTCGAGCTGAATGAGGCAGCGCGGCAGATGGAACGGACCTTTGAATGTGCTGCCCTTGGTGGATGGCATGGTGGGAAGCCCGTCGCGGCGCAGATAGCCGTACCATTCGCCGTAGGCCGGATCGGAGAAGTGCTTCTGGCAGTAATCAAGCGTCTTGAAGAACCAGTCGAGATCCTGCTCGTTTCCGGTGTCGCGGTAGAGCATCATAGAGGAAATGAGAATTTCGTTATGCGGCCACCAGAGCTTCATATCGTGCTCATACGCCTCGGGCGGCAGGCCCTTGGCGTCGACAAAGTACAGAAGTCCACCGTATTCCTCGTCCCAACCGGCGCGGATGGCGTTGTCGAAGATGGTCTGCGCCTTTTCGATGAGTTCAGGCTTGCCGAACTGCTTTGCGTACTCCAGCAGGAACCACACGCCCTCGATATCGTGACCAGGGTTGACGATGCGACCGTCTGTGAAGTCAAAGCGCGGCGTGCCGTCCGGGGCGACATTTTCCAGTGTACAGCCGAGATCAAACTTGACAAAATACTTGAAAATTTCTTCGACGCACTGCGTCGCGCGCGCGGCGTAAATATCCTTGCGCTCCGGGTCGCAGCGCATGAGGATGAGCGCGACATTGAGATAGATCATCGGAATGCCGAAGGCGCGGCCGCTGCGCGTTTCGGGAATGATTTTGGGTCCCATGCCGACCGGGTCTTCCATGCCGTGGTTGAGATCCCAATAGAGGTCTGCCATCTGCCGCGCGCGGGCAAGGCGACTTTCGTCGCCCGTGACGGCGTAATATTCCGCGTTCGCCATGGCGCAGAACGCCTCGGAGAAGCAATACCGGCGCTGCCGCAGCGGCTGACCGTCCTTTGTAACGGTAAAATACATACGGTCGCCTGCGGCGTGATTAAAGCAGTGACGCTCCATAAAATCAAGGCAGCTGCGGCTGGCGTCGAGCCATTCCGGCTTCGTGCCGTAGACTGTGCACAGATGGGCAAAGATCCAGCCGCACCGCCCCTGCATCCAGACGCTCTTATCCGTGGAATAGATTTTACCGGTTCGGTCGAGGCAGGTATAGACACCGCCGAATTCCGGATCCATGCCGTTTTTCAGCCAAAAATTTACGCAGCGATCCAATTCCGCGCGTACCCAAGTATGCGCCTCGGTAAATTGCTGTTTTCTCATTTCGTTCATGTACATGCACCTCTTGCTACAATTCAAAAACAGGTCTGTGATTTATGCTTTTACATATTTCTGGACAGCCTCTTCAATCATCTGCTTCGCACAGACGACGGTGTCCATGTCGGATGCGACAAGATTCGGCAGCGGCGCGCGCACAGTACCGACGTCCATACCTTCACGGCGCAGAATCTCTTTCATGACGGCGTAGAGATTGCCATGGCAGCTGCACATCTTATAAATGATGCGGCAGCATTCGTTTTGAATTTCGCGTGCCAGCTCCATGCGCCCGGCGTGATAGCATTCGTAGATTTTGAGATAGAGCTCAGGCATGACGGCGTAGGTGCCGCCGATGCCGCCGGTCGCGCCGATGGCAAGACCAGAGATCAGCTGCTCGTCCGGACCGTTGAACACGACGAGCTCGCGCTCGGTCGCATCAAGCCACATCTGGATATCCTGCGACGGCATAGACGAGTTTTTAACGCCGATGACGCGCAGATTTTTAGCCATTTCCTGCAAAAGCTGCGTGCTGAGCGCGACACCCGCAAGCTGTGGGATGTTATAGATGATAAAATCCGTGTTTGGCGCAGCCGCAGAGATCGTATTCCAATAGTCCGCGATGGCATACGGCGGCAGATGGAAATAGATCGGCGGGATGGCGGCGATTGCGTCAACGCCGAGGCTTTCGGCGTGCCGCGCCAGCTCGCAGCTGTCGGCGGTGTTGTTACAGGCGACGTGCGCGATGACGACGAGCTTGCCGCCAACAGCGTCCATAACGGCTTCGAGGATGGCCTTGCATTCTTCTACACTTTGGTAGATGCATTCACCAGAGGAACCACCAACATAAAGACCTGTTACGCCTTTGGCAAGCAGGTACTTAGCCAACGACTTTGTTCGAGAAGTTGATACTCTGCCTGTATCATCATAGCAAGCGTAAAACGCAGGGAAGATGCCCTGATATCTTTTTAACTTTTCATCCATTGTGTATTCTCCTTTTAGGCGGTAGCGGGCTCTCATAATGAGAGCCCGCTGAACATTTAAATCGTCAATTCGCAGTGAGTTCACTCATGGTAAATTCTTCATAGTACATATACCGCAAACCATCTGCCCACGAAGTGGTCGGCGATGCTTCATAGATCATTCCAATTCGTCCATCGCCAAGTTCAACTAGACTACTATAAGCAAAGAGTGCACTGGCCTCAGTAACCTGATAGACGTATTCCCAGTCGATAGAGTACTTCGTGCTCCCGTTGTCGTATTGACCATTTTCTTTGATCAAGCCGACATAGATACGCCCATCTGTTCTGGAGGTGTTATACGCCATTGACAGCAAAACTGCAGGATATGCTTGTCCATCTTTTTTCGAGACAACCGTTCCACTATATGAAAGTGCTGACAACTGGCTGTTCGTACCGGCCAGATTATCGCCAAGTCCCGATGTAACATCAATCCATGTTTCGCCGCCATCAAGACTTGTCGCGGTTTTAATCTTACCCCCGCTGCCGCTGGTATTTCGCATAAAAATCTGCAAATTGCCATTTGGAAGTTCTACAACAACAGATTCATGACCGACTGTTCCAGGAAGGCAGTCACCGTGTGCCCAAGTGTTTCCACCATCATCACTATAAATAACTTCCGTTCGTGCGCCACTTGTCAGCGTACCATTTCCTCCAGTAAGCTGATAGTAGATTGGAACAACCAGTCTGCCAGCATGATCACCATTCTGAATTTGAATGCCATGTCCAGGTCCAGTCAGATAGTACCGAGACTCTTCTCTCTTGACCATGCCAGAAATAATCTTGTCCGTATGCCACGTTTCTCCATCATCGTCTGAATAAACCTGCATGATATAACTGGTATTGTAAACTTGCAGTTCAGAGTCTTCATAGAAAATTTTCATCGGCACAGACTGCGAAGCTGCCTGTATGTCCGAGCTGCGCTGCGTAACATGCAAAAGCTGACCGTCCTTGTACAGTTCATAATTTTCACCGAGACTGTATTCTGAAAGCTCACCAAGCGACAAATTGCTATCATCAACTGTCGTTCCGTCGGAAGAATACTCCGTCGGTGTACCCAGCAAATGATAAACGTTATATCTGCCATCCGCGTTCTTCTCGCCATAAATATCAGCAGCGTAGTTAAAGCGACTGCGAACGGTGTTCATATTAACATTTCCAGACTTCACGTTTTGATCGGAGAGCAGGAAATATTTATGCCCCGCAATGGTGCAGAAGCCGTCACCGAATGGCATACTCCGAGCGACACCACCATGCGCTTGTCCATAAGCATCGATATTAAGTGATTGGAAACCGCCGCCGTTCCAAGCAAAGGCGTCTATCAACAGCAAAATTCTGTCTGTATACTCAGTATCTTCTACGATGACTCCATCAATAAAGGAGGCTGAGCCTTGTTTGTATCCGTATTCATCTGCATAGTCACTCATATGCAGACAATCTGGCGTAATCGCATCTTCCCAACCATCATTCGCTGTATAGCTGAGTGCCTGATGCTTGATTCTAAGTGCAGAGTCAATATTCTCTGCTGAATCGCCAGTGCTGCCATAGTTTGTATCGGAACCAGCAACTAAGGTTCCCTTTGAAGAGTACAGCAAATACGGAATTCTGAAGAATGTCGAGCTTGTAGCATCGCCCTCGTAAAAAACATTCCTGGACGTTGGCCTTGTCAGCTCAAGAAGCAGTTCGTCAGAAAGTGCCGACGTGAAGACATAGATATAATCAATTGTACCTGTGTATGGATAACTGCTGGAACTAATCAGCCGATCCATTTTCCCAATATAACCAGTCGTCAAGTTCGGAATATCGCCTAGCCATTGGTAATCATCACCTGTTTTGGCTGTCGTTCCGCCTTTTTGACCATTTGCAAATAACTTGTAACCTACGCCGCTTTCTGCCTTGAACGCAACGATATTGTCTTCATAACCGAACGTAGTGCAGTAAGCAGAATATTTAGGAGAATCAGAATTTCTAAATTCAAATCCAACACGGTTGCCCGATTGATACAAGTGGAAATGTGCATCGTTTTTGCTTGTATCGCTGACACTCAGAAGTGAACCAGGTCCATTTGTTGTGTTTTTGTACTTCACCAATATGGTAATGTTATCAGCGCTATTTAGAGTCTCAAGAACGTCATCATTAAGTTGGACTGCATCATCGTCACTCTGAATGTTCAAGTCATGCTTTGAGAATACCAAGGGATTACCAATAGGCCATTCTGCTCCGGAGATTGCCGCCGCTTCTTGCTGTGACATAAATTCTGGAAGAAACGCAACAAAAGAAATATCTCCTACAAAATTTGCATTATTACTCGAGTTTGCCAACGCGCCAGATGTACCACCAATATTCAAAAACTGAATATCATTAACCTCTGCATTATAATTGAACCACGAGGCGAAATTCGGAAACTGTGTAGTGGTACTCCCATCAAAGCTTGTTACAGATTTTGCTTGTGTATTTGTAAGGTCGCTAGCATCTACACTGTAAACAAAGGTATGCCAGCCAGACCCGGTAGTTGTTCCACGGAGATTTGCGACCATTCCACCTGGGAAATCAATTCGTTGCATTTTCATCCCCGAAACATTATTAACCATAACCGCGCCATATTTGTCCTTCTCTGTGGAGCTTCCCGCCGCAAATAGGACTTGATTTGTAGATGCCGTACTTCTATATCGAACAATAACTGTTCCTTGAGTGCTGGCTTTTAAGCGCGAAATATCCTGTTCTGTTCCCGAAACGATACGGCTTCCGTCAAATGAAGTATCGCCGTCAAAATTATAATAGAAGCCGGTTTTACTTGCTCTTGATAAGACTTCTATTATGCTGCTGCCATTTGTGCTGGAAGCGAATACCGAAAGCGGGAACATAGTCAAAAGGAGACACGATACAAGAAATGCGCTAAATAGACGTTTCAAAGTATGTTTCATTTGTTTGCCCTCTTTCTTTAATAACTCTGTACATATTTGTTTGATGAACAGAACTTGCTTATAATTTTTATAAAGAAAATGGAACTATCCTGTGATTTCAGAAACCTTAACTTTGCGGTCTTCACGAAGCGACTTTGTGGCCGCGTCTGCAGAAGCAATTGCTGCGCGTGCAGCTTCACCGGTCAGGAGCGGACGGAACTCGTCAGTAACCGGATCGCCATGCATAATGCCATTGAAGAACTTCATTTCATTCTTCATGATTCCGTGCAGCCACAGCGGCGGCTTTTTGCCCGGATGACCGTACTGGATTGCACCATCCATTTCTGTGCTGTGATAAATCTGAGTCCTCTGATCGTCTTCTTCCTGGGTCTCATGAACCAGATAATGCTCTTCTTCACCATCTGCAGTTTTAACCGTCATGCCGACATTGCACATATCAATTTTAATGTAGCCTTTTGTACCCTGAATCAGCACATAATGCTCCGGATAGTGGAAGGCAGAGCCGTATTCCACAACAGCATAGGTGCCGTTTCCAAATTCCAGCAAGAGGAACAGCATATCGTCCTCGTCGCCAAACTGTTCACCCTTATGCGCAACATTACCGCCAGTCATGGTAACCTCTGTTGCCGGTCCCATCAGGAACTGAATGCAGTCCAGCTCGTGGATATGGTGATAAAGGTGACCACCGGATTTTGCGCGAATCTTCTTCCAGCTGATGGACGGCTGCGGCTCTTCCCAGCCGTTTCGTGCAGAGTGGCAATAGAGAACACGACCGATTTTCCCCTCTGCGATCAGCTGCTTTGTATGGCGTACCGCGCGGAAGAAGTTCATGACATGGCCTGCCATGAAGATCACACCGTTTTCTTTGCAGGCGCGTACCATTTCGTCGCAGTCCGCATAGCAAAGCGCGATCGGCTTTTCACAGAAGACGTGCTTCTTATGACGTGCTGCTGTCAAAACTGGCTCTTTGTGCAGATAGTTCGGCGAAGCTACCAGCACAGCGTCGACATCATCACGCGAGCAGAGCTTATCCAAATCCGTTTCGACATCGCAGCCAAGCTCTTTTGCCACAGTCTCAGCATTTTCGGGGTCATAAACTGCAACAATTTTTGCCCCCTCCTGCTCTTTCATAATGCGACCAAGTTCAGCACCGAAATATCCCGTACCGACAATTGCATATCCAATCGTTTTCATAACAATATCTCCTTTTATTTGATAGAGCCCTGTGCCAAACCGCCAGCAATGCGCTTCTGGATCAGCATGAAGAAAATTACAGAAGGAATTACGACAAGTGCGGATGCAGCCATCATAACGCCCCAGTCCAGCACCTCTTGACCCATGAGTGATTTCAGTCCAACCGCAACGGTCATTTTGTCGCGGCTGTTGATCAAAATGAGTGAGAACAGGAACTCATTCCATACGTTGATAAATGTATAAATTGCCACGGCAACTACACCGGGTGCGACAATCGGCAAGACAACACGACTAAATACTTGAAGCTTGTTCGCACCATCCATGTATGCGGCTTCTTCAATTTCAAGCGGGACTGTTTGGAAGAATCCAACCAAAAGCCAAATCGCATATGGGACAGAAATCGAAAGATACACAATAATCAGTCCAACGCGGCTGTTCATCAGCCCTGCTTTGCCCATAATGATCGAATATGGGATCGCAAGCAAGATGGGCGGGAACATATATGTCGTGATCAGGACCCTCGTCATAATCTTTCCAAATCTCGGGAAGAACCGAACAACACCATATGCACCAAGCGCAGAAATCAGAATAGCAATGATTGTTGTGCTTCCGGCAACAACAACACTGTTCATAATATTTGTGCCGAACTTTAGTTGCTCAAAAACAATTTTATAATACTCCAGCGAAAAGACCTGAGGGAAAATCGCAGTGGGATTCGCTGTCAGTTCGCCCTTGCTCTTTACAGAAGATACTAATATCCAAAACAGCGGAAACGCTGCCAAAAGCGCAAGAATTGTCAAATAGGTATAGGAGATCGTGTCGCCTAAGATACCGCGTCTAAAATGTTTACGCTTGTGCATCACTTCTCCTCCTCCCACTTGTTCAAAAGCCTAAAGTACTGCGCACACACAATCAGCAGGAAGAGCAGCAGCAGTACGGTAACTGCTGAAGATCGTCCAAGCTGCTTCAATCCCCAACCAATGTTATATGCATAAATCGGAACGGTCAGTGTTTTATTGGCCGGGCCGCCGCCGGTGATCAAGTAAATAATATCGAAGCTATTGAAAATCCAAATCGTGCGAAGCACAACCAACAAACCCACAACAGTACGAATATGCGGAACTGTAATGTGCCAGAAAGACTGGAATGTATTTGCACCATCAATTTGAGCTGCTTCATACTGATCTTTTGGTACGGTTTGCAGCGCTGACAGGATGTTGACCATGATCAGCGGCGAGCCGAACCAGATATTGATGAACACCAGCGTTGCAAACGCCAGATTTCCAGTCAAAAATTCCGGCGCGGTTGAGCATAGTCCGAGCTTGATCAGAAGATTCGGCAAAAAACCGTAAACGCCGTTCAAAATCCACTTCCAGGAAAACGCCAAAACGATTGATGGAATCGCCCAGGGAATAATCAGGATTGTACGATAAATACTAGAGCCTTTTTTGATTCGGTTCAACGCCAATGCGCCGGTAAAACCGACTATTAACTGCCCCAGCAGAGAGAAAAAGGTCCATTTCAGGTCGTTCCAAAAGGCCGTCCAGAAATCCGGATCAGTCAACGTTTTAATATAATTATCAAGACCGAGGAATCGATAAGTAGGCTTAATGAGATTTTTGTTTGTCAGACTATAGAAGATACTGGAAGTAACGGGATATAGCAGGAGTAAAATAACCACGGTGAGCGCGGGAAGAATAAACAGCCAACTGCTTGCTTTTGATGATAGCGTGCGCCTTCTTTTCACAATTTTGCAGACCTCCTTTGCTGCGCTAGAGATAAAGGAGGCGGGGGAAGCCCCCGCCTCCTGGGTCACCCCAATAAAATCTTATTCTGCTGCTTCAAACAACTCATTTAGCTGTTTGTTGGCGGCTGCCGCAGCGTCTTCAACAGATGTGCCGTTCAGGACGATGTCCTGGAACATATTTTCGACGACACGCTGGTTTGCAAGGATGCCAGCCTCGACGCAGGGGCCATATTCCATGCCAATATAAGTGCCGTGGCTCAGAGCATCGCTAATCACACGCATTTCGGCTTCATACTTCTGAATCGTCGGATCCGAAAGGAACGTCGGATCATTTGTGATTTCCTTCAGAGCAGGAAGCATGCCAACCGGAACAGAGTGCAGGAACGGGACATAAGTTTCCGGCTCATAGAAAGACTCGATGAATGCCTTGCAGATTTCAGGATGCTTAGAGTTCTTCCAAACAACCATCGGCATATTATTGACGATGTACTGCGGCTGCTCGCCTTCGTTGCGGGTGGGAATCGGTGCGCAGCTGATGGAATCCATCAGATCGGGGCGGTTTGCCTCAACGCCACTGATATGGAAACCGGAGTTGAAGTCAAATGCGTTTTTGCCCTGATAATAAAGCGTCGCCTGATCGAGCGTGTTGTAGTTGATCGAGTCTGCCGGAGAATTTGTCTTATACATATCCGTCCAGAACTTGATGCCTTCAACAATATCCGGATCGGTCAGGTTTGCCTTGCGGTCTTCTGTCAGAAGGGACTTGCCGCAGCTGCCAGCCCAGACATCCAAGAAGCACGTTGCATACATATCGTTCGTGCCCATTGGAACAGAGCAGCCGTAAACTTCGCCGTTCTCGCCCTGCGTGATCGCCGTCGCTGCCGCATTGAACTCGTCCCAAGTCGTGGGAACATCAAGATTGTACTTTTCCAGCAGATCCTTGCGGTACCACATCACAAATGCATGAGAGTAGATCGGCACTGCATAGCAGCTGCCATCATAGGTCATTTCCTGAATCGGAGATTCATAGAAACGGTCGCGGCCAATTTCGTCGATCATATCATCCAGCGGAATGATCGCGTCGGCGTTGATCATTTCGACAACCTGACCGGCCTGCGCGGTACTCATGTCGGGGACGTTGCCCGAGGCGAGGCCGGTCGTCCACTTGGTGTAGAAGTCTGCCCAGGAGTAGGTTTCAATGTTGATCTTAACCTTGGGGTGTTTTTCCATGAATGAATCGGCTGCCGCCTGAATCCGCTCAAGTCTGGGACCCTGCGTGAACGAGTGCCAGAACGTGATCTCACCCTCCAGCTCATCCGCTGTTTCAACAGGCTCTGCCGGTGCGGCATCTTCTTTGTCAGTGGTCTGCGGAGCGTCCTGGGTTGTTTCAGTTGGAGGGGTTGTCGTATCATCTGCTGAGCTACAACCAGCCAAGCAACTGAGAAGCATCAGTGCTGCCAAAAGAAGCGCTAAGTATTTTTTCATAATTTTTCCCTTTCTGCTCAATGTTTTTTTGGTGGTATTGCTATGGCTTCATTATAGAAAATTATTTTCATTTTGTGTAGAGGATGAAATGACCAATCATAGCATTATTCGCTCATAATTTGGGTGATTCTTTCCCTGCACGAACCGCCTGTCCGCGTGAGATCCGGCGGTATTGATGCGGTGAAACTCCAAATACTTGCCGGAAGGTGCGGGAAAAATAGTTTGCGTCGCTGAATCCGACCCGATATCCAATTTCTGCAACTTCCCGATTGCTTGTCAATAACATTCTTGCAGCGGACGTCATGCGTAATTCTCGAATATAATCGCTTGGTGATTTCCCGGTATGCGCTTTAAATAGTCTTCGGAATGATGTTTGACTGACTTGCGCCATTTCGCTGAGAGATTGTATTGTAAATTGCTCATTAAGGTGCGGTGTTAAGTAGTCTACAACAATTTGAATCCGGGGATCGCGATTGATGTTCTGTGTCTTAGCATTTCTTCTGCGAATCGCCTCGAGACTATGCACATCTGGCAATTCACGATCATGTGAACTGCCGTCTCCTTCACATTCTGCATTGGCGCATTGTGTTAAATAGGCAATGATCAATTCTAGATTTCCTCGAATCCGAAACAGTCTGCTCGGATTTTGACTCGTTGCGCTTTGATAGATTTCTTGAAAATACGTCAAAACATTTTCCTGTACATTTTTCGTAACAGTTGGGATATGAAAATATTCACCGAGAAAATCGCTGTCGTTTAATCGCGCAGTAACACAGAAACGAATAGAATAAAACTCAACATTATCGCTCAGCGCCCAGCACGACATAACCGCTCCTTCCGGTATGTAAACGATCTCATTTTTGTGTACTGCGATCTCCTCTGAGTTGATTTTAAATACAGCTTCGCCTCTGGTAATAAAGCGGAGCAAACAATAGGGGATATAATCTTCCGGGAAAAACCATCCAGAGTGAAAGGTATACTTATCAACATATAAGAAGTTGAATCGCATTGCTGAATACAATGATTGTGGAATTGTTGTCTGCATCGTTATTCCTCCAAACTTGTCAATAACATCGTATTTATGGTTGAAAAATGCTAGTAATGATGTATGTATTACTTTAAAGTTTCCTAAAAATCTGCTAGGATGAATAAAAAAGAATTTAGGAGGTCTACCTCGTGGATTTACAGACGGTCATGTTGCAGGAAGCGCGTAAGGCTTATCCCAGCCACGAAGAAGTTGATCAGTGGGCAGAGCAACTCTTAAGGCAGTCAGAGACTGTTGCGATTCATGCAGAATTTGTGGATTATTGTCCAATCACTGTTCCTTTTGGGAATTCCCCCAACACGTTGGTAAATAAATATGTCAAATTTACGGCAAGTGACAATCGCCAAACATTTTATGGCTATTGGCAGCCCGCAATCCGAACTCCAGCCCCCTTACTAATCAATCTTCCGGGTTACGGTTCGTCTATTAGTATGCATCCGCAACTGGCCGATCAGGGATTTCATATTTTACATATCTCTCCGTTAGGATATGCTGAACCAAATCAAATCCATCCTGAAATGCAACTCCCAGATGGGAACTGGCCGGTTCTTGACCGTACCGCCCGGGGACTTAAGGGTGGATATGCAGATTGGCTCTCGGATTGCCTTTTAGCAATTCGATGGGCATTACAGCAGCCGGGTGTGCTTCCACAGATGTCCCTATTCGGAACAAGTCAAGGTGGCGGCGGCTCCCTGTTGCTTGCCTCAATTCTCGGCGGAAAAGTCAGATGTGTTTGTGCCGATCTTCCCTTTTTAACCGATTTCCCGGCTACTGAATTAGAAGGGCCGGCATACAGTATTCTAAAACCAGCCTATGAAGAAACCGACCACACACTGTTTTGGAATCAACTTGGTTATGTTGATACTCTTTCTCACGCACACCGTATCAATGTTCCAGTCATGCTTTCCGCTGGTGGTTTGGATAACACTTGCCCGCCAAAAACGATAGAGCATCTTTTCTCTGAACTTGATTGTACAAAGCAATACACGTTTTCAAAGAATGTGGTACACACACATTCTCGCGAAAGTATGGTTCTCTTTTCTGCGTGGCTGCATTTATATGCCTGAATCACTTATTGATGGCGGTTCGCTAATGCCCGCATAATTTTTTCTTTGTTCTGTTCAGATATTTCTGGGTTTTTATTGCAATACTCATGATACAGAATATCCAGAACATAAAACTGTGCAATCTTTGCGGCAACCGAGCCTTGCTGCAGAGGTGATTCGTTTGAACCGCACTGCAGCACAATATCCGATTTTTCCGCCCCAGGAGATTTGCAAAATCTTGTCAGCATAATAATTGTTGCACCATTCTGCTTTGCTTGAGATAAAATATCCTCCATTTCAGTCGTTGATCCAGAATAAGAAATGAAGAATAATACATCCTTAGCTGTCATGGTTGCTGCTGCTGAAACCTGTAAATGAGAATCATATATGCTAAAGAACTTGGAACTCACGGAAGAAAACAGATGTGCTGTTTCCTCTGCCATTAGCATAGAACCACCTTGACCCATGCAGTAGACTATTTCTGCCTGACTGAGCGCCTCTACTGCGCGGATCACGTGCTCTTTTTTCAGCAATTCAGCAGTTTGTTTCAGTGCGGAAGAGTATTCACTGTATAATATTCCACTTATATTTTGGTGTTTCGTGGGTGTTGTTGTCGTGGTTTCAGATGTCGGTCTATCTGAAAAAGGCTCATAGCTCGGGTTGCTCAATTTTACAAGCTCAATTTTTAATGCGGTATATCCACGTGAGTGGAAACGCTTGCAAAAACGAGTAATTGTAGCTTCGCCAACATGACAGACTTCCGCAAGTTCGCTAATTGACATCATTTGCACTTCGTCTGTATGTTCCAAAATATATTCGGCAATTCTCTTTTCAGAAATTGTAAGCTCATAGTAGATGCTACTCATTTCGCTCAAAATATTCATATGCTTACTCCATTTCGTTGTTATATTGCCTTAAAACAACCTTTCCTGCTCAAGGACAATTTCCATATCTATATGCTACACTACATAGATAAGTAATTTCAATTATCATATTAAATGAAAATTGTTTTCAGTTTTTATTAAAATAAACGAGGTCTTACTTTATGATTTATGATACACTTACAAACAGTCATCTATATTATGGCATCAGTGCGCGATTGCAAAAGGCACTTGATTTTCTTGTAAACTCAGATTTTTCGACGATACCCGATGGCCGTTATGAAATTGATGGCAATGATGTTTTTGCAAATATCTCACACGGAATGACCGTGCAAAATACACCAAATGCAGAAGCTCATAACACATACCTTGACATTCAATATCTTATTGAAGGGCACGAATTGATCGGGGTTGCACAGCGAGAAACTTTAACGGAAGTTGAGGCACATCCCGAGCGTGACATCTGGTTTTACACTGGAAAATATGAGTATTTGTCTTTGGGCGATAATCGCTTTATTATTCTATGGCCACATGATGCCCATGCGCCCAATCACGCTGTCGACGGCATCCCCGTTGCGACAAGAAAGTGCGTAGTAAAAGTACGAGTTTAATATAGTGTACAAGTGCGCACCTAACTGCGTTATTTTCCCCTTTCCATAAAAGGAAACACCGCAAGATGAATCTTATGTATCATCTTGCGGTGTTCCTGTTATGAAACTAAGTTAATGAGTGTTTCAAACAAATAGCTGTAAAAAAGCACACTGTTCCCCCATATAAGTGTGGTCCAAAGACTTTTTATCCGCATTATTGAAGAACAGCTTACCTCATACTTTCATTTGCTGAATTGCTTTTGCGGCAAGTTGTAAAGAACTCGGCCATCGAGATTCCAAGCACCCTGCAAATTTGCTCAATGGTATCTACAGAAAGCTGGCTGCCCCTGCAGCGAGAGACGCGAAGCGTCGTATAGGGAATGTTTCCGCTTTGGCATAGCTGGTATAATGTCATGTTTCTCTCATGCAGTAATTCATCCAATCGTGCGTGCGTATTCAATGTCCTTTCACTCCTATCAAAAAAAGCAGGGTAAACTTTTGATGATAGTATCATATCACAAACGTTGTCCAATAAACAGGACTTATAAGACTCGCCCCACAATTCGGAACTCCAGCTCCGGTGACGCTGGCTTCGGTGCATATGCTTTATTATAAGACACCATAACCGGCTGCATCCGCCGCACGCCGTCACTGCCAAGGTAGGCTTCTGGATCATCCGGTTCCTGTTCGGCATACGCCTTGATATAGCCTTGTCCATCGTAGATCATGACGCCAACTTCGCCGGTACGGAGTGTCTCACATTGCTGCACCCACACAATCTGACCGTCATGATAGACAGGCTCCATGCTGTCGCCAGACACCCGAACCCCGAATTCCGCACCATCTGGGATGCTGCTCTCCGGAAAGCTGACCATTTCGAAGTTTCCCTCGTCCAGAAACGCGCCTGTACCAGCGGATACCGGCAGGTCGCTGACCGGCATGTCCAGATAGCGGATCTCCAGCACTGGCGGCACCTCCCGATACTTCCCGGATGCAATCAGATCCTCCCGATACTCTTTCACTTTTCGACGCCCCTCTGCGTTCAGCAGGGGGCGTTTTGTATTGCTCACAAAATAATCAAAGCCATCCTCCAGATGCAGCGCAGCACAGACGGCCAAAAGCTGATACGCACTTGGAATCGATATACCCTTTTCCCACTTGTTCACCGCAACGCGCCCAATGTCCACGCCATATCCCATTAAGATCTGACTGAGCTGCTCCAAGCTCAATTTCATGCTTTTTCGCGCAGCACGAATCTGGTTGCCAATATAATTGCACTCACGGTCTTTTGCCGCATTGTAGTCCAGCAGATTTGCCTGATACGCAGCCAAGTGTTTCATTCCTGTTGTCATGATGTATTCCTCCAATTTGGGATGTTCTCATTATAGCCGTCGCAGGTATGCTTGTCAATGAAATGTTCTTGTATGTTTACAAATGCGTCATTGACGGTTCTTTATAGCGTCTATATAATAAAACCATCGTCAATCCCATAACCTCTGGAACACGCGCCTCCACTCCTTGGGCGTGTCTGTCGAAGCCTCTCCAGACAGAGCTGTTCCGATCAGGGATTGTCAGCATACAGAATCGAAGTCAAACATGGAATCAGGAAAGAGGGGTAAGCATGAATCTAGCAGTAAATTGTGCAGTGAAAGCAGATCGGGCGATCAGATGCCCGATCTGTCAAAGAGGACGGCTTCTCAATGCCGCTGAACATACAGACCTGCGTAGTCTGCAGCTGTTCCGTCCGGAGCAGGCAGACCGCGCGCAATGGTTTTCCAAATGCCCGAAGTGCGGGCAGCAAATCGGGCTTGCAATCTGCCCGGTTGAAGTAATCATCTAAACTGTAATTCAAAATCCAAATACTATGATACCAGTCAAGCGCACCAACCGCCCACCTTAGAATGTGGGAGTACCGCGTTCGGAGCCTTACGGTAAGCTGTTCAGCTTTCCGTAGGGCTCTTTTTTGCGTTTATGCCCTTTTCGCTGAATAGCGGAAAGGGCATACATGCGCAGATGGTCTGAGAGCACAGCGAAATATCCGTAGCTTCATCTCGAAATTTTACAAAATTTTGAGATTGGAGCTTACGAATGTACAACTGGAAAGATACGCGGAATTACAGACGCTTCCGCGACGAAAACGGCAATGTCATTGCCAATATTATTTACGTTGACGGCGAGGAAGTCGCCGTTTCAGATGAAGTTTATGAAGCCTACGCAAGCATGGATCGCCGGGAGCGGTATCTAACGGATGAATCAGATACCCCGCAGGATCTCTCCTTTGAACGATGTGTGGAAGATCACGTCCCTTTTGAACTGTTGTATGAAAACGGCCGCGGCAGTTTGAAAGAAGATCTGGAGAGGAAAGAAATGCTTTGTATTCTTCACAAAGCGCTTCAATCGATTCCCGCAGAGGAACAGGAATTCATCCGTGAACTGTTCTTCCTGCATCGTACAACACGAGAACTTGCGCAGAAATATGGTGTTTCACAGCCAGCCATTGTCAAGCGCAAGCAGCGTGTGCTATCGACTTTGAAAAAATATTTTGAAAATTTCTGATTTCGTGGTTATCAAGGGGTCGTTTTTTCGGGAGGGATAGTGAGGGGATTCGAAACGCCCCTCACTGGACCTTGAAAAGTGAATATCAGCAACGCGGATCACACCGCAGGTTGGGAAATGCGCACGGCGCGCGCGACGACCCGGAAGCAGCGAGCTTCCGGCGAGCGAGAAACGCGCCGTGGGCAGCCTTGGCAGGCTGCATCATGCCGCCCAACCTGCTTGGACACACAACGTCTAGCCTGCACGTAAGACAGGCTGCCATGCGCTGGGGTTGAAAGCAGTAAAGACCCCAGTCACAGGCTGTGAGAGCTGCCAGGCTCTGTCTGCGCTGTTCCCCATCGCCGGGGCGCGAGCTGCAAATACGGCGGAACAAACTTTTCAAGATAGGATGAAAGAATCATGATCAACGAACTTACCAGAAAAAACGCACATACCGAACTCGACCACATCTTCAAAACCATTCTCCCCGCGCACGGCATGACAGAGAGGCCGGAGCAGATCCGTCTCAGCCACACCATGCTGGACGCCATGTTTGAAAACCGCATCGCACTGAGCGACGCCGGGACCGGCATTGGCAAGACGTATGCCTACCTGACCGCTGCCATTGTGTACAGCCACAGCAGATTGGTAGACGGGCTTCCGTTCCAGCCGGTCATCATTGCAACCTCCAGCATCGCCCTCCAGAACGCCATTGTGCGGGAGTATCTGCCGTTCCTGTCGGATGCGCTGTCGGACGATCCGCATATCACAACACCTATTCTTGCCGCCTTGCGCAAGGGCAAGAGTCACTATGTCTGTGACGAGCGGCTGCGTCAGCACCTGCAGCAGCGCCCGAACGGGAAAAACGTCATGCAGAAGAAAGAACTTTATTCCCTGCGGGATGTTCTGGATCTGGATGAAACACAGAAACTCAGCAGCTTCGACCGGGAGCGTGTCTGCGTTCCGCAGTTTTGTGACTGCAAACACCCAGACTGCCGCTATCGGCGGCACCTGACCGAGTGCGGGCAGAAACGGTATCTGTTCCAGATCTGCAATCAGAACCTCTGGCTGGCAGACTGTATGCACCGGGAAAGCGGCTTGAAGCCCATTCTCCCGGACGCCTGCACAGTCATTGTGGATGAAGCCCACAAGCTGCCGGAAACGGCGCGGGAGATGTTCGGTACAACATTAACGGCCGGAGAGATCCGCAGCGCAGTCGTTCGGCTGAAGCAGGACGGATACGCGCTGGCAGCAGACCGGCTGTTTTCTGCTTCTTCCACACTTCTGCAAAAGATGGCAGAGCTGTCGCCGGAGTACCCTATTGAGCTGCTCCATGACGATCTCAGCAGAGTCCTTTCTACGCTGTTTTTGATTGGCAGAAAGCTATCTACATTTCTGGAACCTGCCACAAAGCGGGCGCTGGAGCAGCTCACCGACAAGGTCGTGCTGTTTCTTCGGCCCAAGACAGACGCCATCCGCTACACCGCAGAGGATGATGACGGAAAGCTCATGCTGTGCAGCGTTCCAGCGGATATCACATCCAGAATGCAGAACACGGTCTGGAGCAAACAAATCCCGCTCCTGCTCACCTCTGGGACGCTTGCCATTGGCAGCAGCTTTCGCCGGTTTCAGGACGAATGCGGACTGTCTGGCAATCCAAGAGTCACAGAAGCGGTTGCCGTATCTCCCTTTGACTACGCCGCAAATTGCCGCCTGTTTTTTCCACAGCGGCCACCTCGTTTTTCAGAGGACGAGCGGTATCCCCAAACTGTTGCCCGGCAGATCCTATGCCTGCTGCAAGCCGCGAATGGACACGCCCTCGTTCTTTTCACCTCTTACAAGGATATGTCTACGGTCTGTGAATGTCTCTACCGGCTCAAAAGCGGCATCCCCATCTTCGTCATGCACAGGAACCGCCCACAGATCCTGCGGCAATTCAAGAGCACCCCCGGAGCCGTCCTCTTGGCAACCGGAGCTGCGTGGGAGGGCATGGACTTCCCTGGCGACTGTGTGTCGCTGCTCATCATTCCCCGGCTGCCGTTTGCATTCCCGGACGCCATCCACGAGCATGAAAAAAGAAACTATCCCGCCCTGCGTGACTTCATCCGGAGCGTCATCGTGCCGGAAATGCAGATCAAGCTCAAGCAGGGCTTCGGACGCGCCATCCGCACGGAAACGGACACCTGCGTGGTTGCCATCTTAGATGAGCGTTGCAGCGCCAAAGGCCGCTACCGGCAGGATGTTCTAAATGCGCTGCCGGAAATGCCGATCTTGACAGAGGTATCCGATATTCGCCGGTTCCTCTGCACCGTCAAGCCGCGGAGCTATTTTGAAGCGGCGGCATAATCAAATTCGTAAAAACAAAAAGGAGATCAACCATGTACAAACGGAAAATGAAACTCAGTCCCATTCACATCAGCCTCATTGCGCTGGCCATCCTGGTGGTCATTGCCGTGATTGTCACATTCGCCGTCAGAAACGACGAACCAAAAGAGCCTGCCGCGCAGAGCGGCATTATCTATGACGATTCTGCCATTGAAGGCGGTTGGGAGACGCTCTCGCAGGAGGAAATCGAGCAGCGCCTCAACGACAAGGTGCAGGCGGGCATGATCAACATCAGCTGCAACACCGCGCCGTATTTTAAGGACGGCAAGAGTGAAGGCAACGTCATGTTGGTCAATGAGCTGAACAATCTCTACCCGCAAAAGGTAGAATTTTATCGCAATGACACGGGCGAAAAGATCTACGAGTCCAAAGCCATTGCGGTCGGCAGCAAGATCGAGCGCGCAAAGCTCGACGTCGAGCTGCCTGCGGGCGAGTACGAATGTACTGCCTACTTTTCCAACTTAGATCCTGACTCCGGCGCAACGCTTGGTGTTGCCGGAGCCATCATCCATATCACCATCCAAAACTAACAAAACGAAAAAGGAGAACTCACTATGAAGAACATGAAGAAACTCGTATCCCTGCTCCTCGCTGTCTGCCTCATGGCAAGTCTCGCCATTGGCGCATCCGCTGCCAACACGGTTGACGCATCGGGCGGCGCGGGCACGTCCAGCGTCAGCCTGTCGTCCACCTCGGATGGTACCTTTGACGGCGATCCGGCTGCGACCAAAATGAATGTTGTCATCCCGACCATTCTCCCCATCGCAGTTGGTACGGATGGCACGGTCACGACGGCCACCGATATCCACATCACCAACAATTCCTATGGCGCGGTTAAGGTCGACAATGTCAAGGTCGAAGCCGGTACCGGCTGGAAGCTGACCGCATTCGGCAGCAAGGACAGCCTTGCCAAGGTCAAGGTGGACAGCAACATGATCGGCTTCAAACTTGCGCTTGGCGGCGGCGCGGAGCAGCTCACCAATGCGGAGAATGCGGCTTCCCAGACCCTCATCGACGGTGCCATCGAAGGCTGCTATATGTCCGGCAACGGCGACCAGAGCGCAAACTCCATCGCGATCAGCTATGACGCCATCGTCAGCCCGGTCTCCGAAGCTGTCGTCAACGCTTCCGTCGCGTCCGTTCTGTTCGTGATCTGCTGGGATGCGGTCTAAGCCGCACCTATCCATCGCCGGGGGAACCTGCTTCCCCCGGCAGCTTTTATCTTGTAGGAGGGATTCACTTTGAACACAAAACGAATTCTTGCGCTGTTTCTGGCTGTCGTGACCTGCCTGTCTCTTGCCGTTTCCGCATCCGCGGCAAGCATTTCAGATTTCAAGGATGTGGACACCAAAGCGTGGTACGCGGAAGCGGTAACCGCCGCTGTGGATAATGGGCTTTTGTACGGTAAGTCCAAGACGCAGCTTGACCCCAATGGTCTGCTGACCCGTGCGGAAATGGCTGCCATTACGAATCGGTCTTTTGGCTGTTATAAAGCGGCAGACATTTCTGCGTACAAGGACGTTGCAAAATCCAAGTGGTACTACAAAGATGTAGCCCTCGCCGTCCAGATGGGGACGTATAACGGTGTCTCCTCCACCAGCATGCAGCCGAATCGGGCAATCACTCGTCAGGAGGCCATTGCAGTTGTGGCAAGAGCTTTGCAGCTTGATCTTGACGATTACACCAAGACGGATCTGTCCAAGTTTGCGGATGCGAAGGATGTTTCCACATGGGCGCTGCCGTACATGAGAGCAATGGTTGCAGCTGGTTATGTACACGGCCGCACGCAGGGACTTGTTCCGCAGGCCAATATCACGAGGGCGGAGTTCGCGCAGCTCTATTTCAACATCATCCAGTCCTATATCGCCAAGAGCGGCAGCTATACGAAGGACTACAAGGGCAATCTGCTCGTCCGCACCAAGGACGTTGAATTGAAGGACATGACCATTGACGGCGATCTCATCATCGGCAACGGTGTTGCGGACGGCAAGGTCACGCTGTCCAACGTAAAAATCTCCGGTCGCCTTGTCGTGTGGGGTGGCAGCACAGCGGCGGTCTATTGTAACGACGGCACAACGGCAGCCGAAGTCATTGCCTGCCGTGTGGACGGGCCGGTCAAGGTCATTTTTGACCGCGAATCTACACTGCTGGTATACGACAAAATCAAAACCCGCATCACAGAGCGCGCAGGCAAATTCCCGGAAACAGAGATTGTATTTTACGCGATGGACGATCTGCTGAATGCGCAGCGCGATCTCAATAAGATGGTAGACGAGAATCTCATTCAGGCAGAGATCCCCGCGCATCTGTATGCCATCGTCGGAGAGCAGACGGTATCTGTTATGCTGAAAAACAACAGTAAGACGGACACCTATACCATCGAGATCCGCAGAGATTCCGACGGCAGCCTCATTGCAGATCCCATCACCCTTGCAGCGGGCGCGTCGGTCAGTTCCATCACGCTGAAAGAAGCGCCGGAATACGGCAACGCCACCTGCACCGCGATGGTCACGGCCACCCGTGATGGCAAGACGGTCGGCACACTGGAAGTCAAGACCGCACTGCACGCAGCGTACCTGTGGCCGAAGGAGGTAATGTCAAAATGAGAACAAAGAAACTGTTTTCTCTCCTGCTGGCTGTTCTGATGCTCTGCTCGCTGTCGGTTTCTGCCTTTGCAGCAGAAACCGCGCAGGCCAGCGTTCCGGTTGTGCTGACGGTTGTGAATTCTGTTTCGCCCATCTCCGTCAGCGTCCCCGCCTGCCTGCCGGTCACAGTTTTGGACGGCTATGTTGTAACGGCCTCCAACGCCGTCATTGAAAACCGCGCACAGAGCGGTGCGGTGCAGGTTGTGGCCGTCGATGTGCAGCCCGGCGCGTTTGCAATTGGAGACTTTGAGAATTTCGGTAGCGAAGCCGGAAAGATCGCGTTCAGCATCAACGGCTGCAAGACGGTCAAGGAAGGCAAACTGACGCTGGCTGACGGCGCGTTCCCGGTCATTGACGCAGGGAAAAACCTGCGGATCGCATACACGGCGAAGGTCGCGGCAGCTGAAAAGGTGGAGAAAGTGAACGCCGCGACGCTGATCTTCACCATTGCGCCAGCAACCGGCAATTCATAAGGAGGGAGGAACCGCTATGAAAACAAGAAAACTCACAGCAATCCTGCTTGCCCTCTGCATGCTCCTTTCGCTCAGTATCTCGGCATTTGCGGCAGATGATGCCATTGCCAACGGCACGATCCAGGACAGCAAGATCACATGGAAGCTGGACGACAAGGGCTGGCTGACGATCTCCGGCAGCGGGGACTGCAGCGCCTTTGCAAGCAAAGACGATCAACCGTGGGCAGAATACCGCAGCCAGATCACACAGGTTTGGTTTGACGGCATGGAGAGTCTGGCGATCCCCGATCTCGCTTACTGGTTCGAGGACTGTACCAACCTCACGACTGCCGAGATCCCCAGCACCACGCCGGTCATCGGCAGGCACGCCTTTTATAACTGCCCGCTGCTGGCGAAGCTGTCTATTTATTATGGGGAGCATACGCTGGACAGCATTGGGGAAAATGCATTCTGGCGTGAAACCGACAGCGGCGATACGCTCTATGTTGCGTACATCATTGGCTACCCGGATTCTTCTGTGCCTTTCCACGATTATGACTGGACGGCATCCAATCGAAGCAACCGATATTTCTACGATCTTTACGGTGTGTATCAGAACGCAGATGCCGCCACCGCAGGCGGCATCAAGAAAGCGCCTGCACAAGTTTCCACTCGTGCGTCCACCGGCATTGTCGGCACCTGCCCAAGCTGTAAGCAGTATTCCCTGCAAGGCACTTACGTCGAGCAGACGCATACATCGAGAGGTCATCAGGAGTACTACGAGTGCTATAAATGCCACTATGTCAAAAATCTTGGCACTTACGTCTACAAGGATCACGGCGACGGAAGCTATGGGTCATGGACCTGCCCTTCCTGCGGCAGCCATACATGGGTTCTGGACTATGAAAATGATGCCACTTGCACGCGAAACGGCTACCGGGAATATAGCTGCGATTGTGGTCAGACAAAGACAGAAACCATTTATTCCAGCGGTCACAACTACCGCTACGGTTCGTGGGAGGAATACTCCTCCACCCAGCACCGGCGTGAAAGCTACTGCCGGAATTGCGGTGACAGCAGCTATGACTACGCTTCTCATAGCATGAGCTACGGTTCGTGGAGCAATTACAGCAGCAGTCAGCACAGCCGAACGGCAACGTGCCGCATCTGCGGATATTCCACAACGGACTACGGCAATCATAGCTATTCCACCGGTTCTTGGAGCAAATACTCCGACACGCAGCACCGCCGTACAAAGACCTGCTCCGGCTGCGGCGCATCCACCTATGACTATGCAAACCATTCGTATAGCTATGGTTCGTGGTCGAAAGCGGATGACACCCAACACAAGCGCACGAAAACCTGCTCTGCCTGCGGAGATTCCAGCGAGGAATATGCCGATCATGTGGACACAAACGGTGACGGCAAATGTGATGACTGCGGCGCGAACATTGCACTGCTCGTTACCTGGGACGCTTCCAGCAATGGCGGCAGCGTTGGCGGAAAGAACAGCGTGACGACCTCCGTCGCGCCCAACCAGACCGCCGTTGCTCCCGGTTACACGCCGGTCAAGGTCGGTCACACGTTCTCCGGCTGGTACACGGAAAAGGCAGGCGGCACACTGTACAACACGGTCACAATCACGGCCGCGCGGACATTCTACGCGCAGTTTGCCCCGGCAGAATACAAGATCACATGGGATCTTGGTACCGGCAAAACAGAAACCACGAACCAGACCTACGGTGAAACGCTGAACCTGCCCACGGAGCCTACCCGCAGGGGCTATGCGTTCCTCGGCTGGTTCACACAGGAAACCGGTGGCACGCAGGTAGATGGCAACACCGTATTCAAAGAGGTAGCTTCTACCACCTACTATGCGCATTGGGAGGAAGCAACCGTGTTCTCTGTCGTTGTTCCGGCTGTGCTGCCGGTGACGGTCGATCAGAATGGGAAGGTCTACGTCTCCAATGCGGAGATCGTCAACCACTCCACTGCGGCTGTGCAGGTGTCCTCCGTGACCCTGACGGCAGAAAACGGCTGGACACTGGTGCCGTATGCTTCGGATATGTCCCACGCCAAGGTGGACAGCAACCAGATTGGCTTCAAGATCAACAGCGCACAGACCAGCAAGACCGGCAGCACGGAGCAGTTTGAACTCACTTCCCCGTGGCAGATTGCCGAGGAAGAAAGCCTGACGCTCACCTATGACGCAGTTGTCAGTGCCCTGTCGCAGCCGGTCACAAACGCCAATATCCTCTCCGTCCTGTTCGTCGTCGAATGGGCGTAATTCTAACGAAAGAAGGACTTTACCATGCTTAAAATGATTGCCATCGGCAACCTGACGGGAGATCCCGTCCTCAAGACCAACGAAGAAACCGGCAAGCCCTATGCCATCATGCGTATTGCCTCGGATCGCCGCTACAAATCTCCGGATGGAGAAAAGCTGACCGATTTTATCTCGATCAAGGTGCGCGGCGTGCTCGCAGAACGCTGTGCGGAGTTTGCCAGAAAGGGCTGCAAGATTGCGGCCAGCGGTGATTTTGAAACGATCACCTTTGCCGAGGAGCCGGAGCGGCAGCCCGGTTTCCTGCTCAAAGCGACCGAGGTGGAATTCCTCTCGCCACGGAAAGAGCTGGACGATGCTGCGGAGCTTCCTGCGGCAGCGTAACAAACGAAGCGGCCATCCCATTGCGGGATGGCCGCTTGTGCGCAGAAAGGAGTTCCAAACATGACGGCATATTTAGATGGATATTCCGGTTATTCCGGCGTTCCGGAGGACGCCGCCGCAGAGATCCTGGAGAAGCTGATGACGCACCAGCAGATCTCCTCCGACGAGGTTGCGCAGATCTTGAAGCGGTACGGTGTCTGCGGAGAACCGGAAGCATTACAGGTTGCGTACCGAAAAAAGGTCGGCCAGCGGCTCATTGCCAGTCTCCGCGACCCATACGGCAGGCGCGAGGTGTTCTCCACCGGCAGCACCTACGTTCTGGTGGACTGCTGCAATGACCGCGACGCGCTGGAACACATCCACAAGAAGCTGGATAAGGACATGGAAGCAGTTGATCAGGCATCGTGCAAGATTGACAATCGTTTGCAGGTGCTGCAGCGGTTTTCGCGGTATCGGAGGAAGCGCAGATGAGATTATCTGAAATGCTGACTGCGATCCGAGAATATCCGGCGCTGAAGATCCAATATGAGGCCATGCGCGAGCAGCAGGCGTCCCAAGAGCGCACGGCGGTTCAGCTCTCCATTGCGTATAACAATCTGCAAATCGGTAACAGGAAGTTGTCTCAAAAGAACAAAGTGCTGGAAGCAGCCCTTGTGAAGCTGGTCCCGCGGCTGAACAGCCGGGAACACTGTCGGCGGTTCTATAAGACGGTTGCGCCCTACCTTGATCCGGGCGGATTTGTGCTTTATAGGAGCGCTGCTGAGTTGACGCGCTTTCATATCAGCACGGAGTTTGCCACGGAAGATAATATGGGGAAATTCGAGGAAATGGACGGTTATGGGATGCTGCGATACCTGACCGCGGACCGTTTCGGCTCTGTGGAGTATGAGGTAGTCGCGCCGTGCTATGAAGAAGCTGTTTCGCTTCATACCGATTACACATCTCCAGAGTATCTGGCGTTTGAGAAAAAGCTGTATGAAAAGACGCTGCGTAAGCTGGGCTTTGAGAAACTGCTCCCAGAGGAACGTGCACCGCAGAAGGATATGAACAAACGGAAAGAAAAGGTGGAAGAACGATGACAGAACCCATTACCATTGGCGTGGATCATGGCTACGCGGCCATGAAAACCGCGCATTGCTCGTTTCCCTCCGGCTTGGCAGAATACGAGCATGAACCGTACACGCAGAAAAACGTCCTCTGCTATGACGGAAAATACTACGTTGTCGGCAGCGGACGGCAGCCGCTCCAGAAGGATAAGACAGTGGATGAGAATTACTATCTGCTGACGCTGGCGGCCATCGCCAAAGAGATCGCGTACCGGAACGCGCCGACCACAACACCGGTGATCCTTGCGGCGGGCCTGCCGCTGACGAGCTTCGGCCGTGAAAAGAAAGCATTCCGGGCATATCTGCTGCGCGAGAGCAAGCCGGTCTCTTTTTCATATGAAGGGATTTCGTATGAAACTTCTGTGCAGGATGTGAAACTGTTCCCGCAGGGTTATGCTGCTATCCTCCAGCACAGTGATCTGCTGAATGAACCCTCCGTGATCCTCGCGGACATTGGCGGCTGGACAACCGCATCCCGAACGCAAGTTCCTGCCGCAGCTTGGAGCTTGGCATGATCCGTTGTCTGGATGAGATCGCGGAGCAGGTGCGCCGGAGCTTAAATCTGTCGCTCACCAGTGTGCAGATTGAGAACGTTCTGCGCGGCAGCCCGGACAGCATGGATGATCGCGTGAAAGCCATCATCCAGCGCGAAGCTGGGCTTTATGCCAGACGCATTCTCTCTGCCATTGCCGAAGCAGGCTTGGACTGCCGCGCCATGCCGGTTGTATTTCTCGGCGGTGGGGCCGGGCTTATGAAGCGATACCTGCCGCAAGGAAGTGTTCCCCGTCCCATCATTTTAGATGATGACAAACTGAATGCACAGGCATACGAGCGGCTGGCATCGCAGGTAGCAGGCCATGCAGGATAAGCCGCAAACGGCCCGGTTTGGTACAACGCTGTTTCTGGACAATCCACTCCACCGGCAGGCGTGGGAGCTTCTGTCTGCCATCCCTGCCGGGCAGCGCACAAACTGGCTCTGTCTGGCGTTATGTCAGCAGGCGCAGCGGGAGCAATTTCTGAAGGACTTAAAAGCAATTCTCCAAACGGAGCTGCAAAGCAGTTCCCATCCACAAACAATTTCGCGGCCGCAGCCAGCCGGGAGCGTTGACGATGACGTTCTCGGCTTTTTGCGCGCGCTGCAGGAAGAAGGTGACGAATGCCAAACCATATTACAAACATTTTGAAGTTTGAAGGTGACAGCGAACAGGTGCATGCCATGCTTGACCAGATCAAAAATGAGGAACTCGGCATAGGCAGTATCGATTTCAATAAGATCATCCCCATGCCGGAAAGCCTCAACATTGAAGCAGGCTCCCGCACAGACGAGGCTCTGTATGTCTGCATGATGGCGCTGAACCCAGCCGCGCCGGACATGGGCGTTCCCAAATTGAGCAGTGAGGAATATCAGAAGTTGGCCGGCATTGTTGGTCGAAGCAAAGGCGAGCAGTTTATGACGCTGGATGCACTGCGGATTTCCAGAGCCAGCAAATACACGCCCCTTTCAGATGTCATTGCCTTGGGGCAGGTCGTGATCTCCAACTTCCTGCAATATGGCTGCGGAGATTGGTACGGATGGTGCAATCGGAACTGGGGAACAAAGTGGAATGCTTATGACGTTCACTTCGATCAGGAATCACAAAGCATTCGATTCCTGACTGCGTGGGATATGCCTGCACTGGTCATGGACAAGCTGTCACGGATGTTCCCGGAGATAAAAATGGACCTGCAATGGGCAGATGAAGATGTTGGTTACAACGTCGGCCATGTCGTTCTTTTGGCAGGAAAGGCGATTGCTGGGCATATCCCAGAGGGCGGCAGCCGGGAGGCTTATGAGATGTCTTTTCAGATTCATGGCGGAAAAGCAGCCGATTTCAACTATGTGTTTGATGAAAAAGAAGGTAACTATGTTTATCAGGAGCCGGAGCGTCAACTCCCTCCGCCGAAAACCAAGGGCGATAAGCCAAAAGAACCGGAGCGATGATTGGGATCAAAGATCAATGCTTCGGCGTGGAAATCGAGCTGACCGGCATCACGCGAGCAGAAGCGGCAGAGGCACTTGCTGCATATTTTGAAACGACGCCACAGCGCAGCTATGATAATTACGATAGCTGGTATGTACCGGATCGGGAGGGCAAGCAGTGGCGCATCATGAGCGATGGCAGTATCCGCGCAGAGTGGAATGACGATGGTCACTATCGCAGAACAACCGATCCAGAATATCGCGTGGAAATGGTAACACCGAAGCTCACCTATGACGAGATGGAGAAATTCCAGGAGTGTGTGCGCCGTATCCGGCAGGCAGGCGGAAAAGTCAACGACTCCTGCGGGATGCACGTCCATGTGGACGCCTCCAATCATAATCGCCAGAGTCTCAAGAATCTGCTCAGTATCATGTATTCCAAAGAAGATCTGCTGTTCAAAGCCCTGAAAACGAACCCAGCCCGTGTCAACCGCTGGTGTCAGCGCGTGCGCGAACCCATGCTGCAGCGGGCACGGCGGCTGTCCAACGAACCAACGACCGATCTTACCCAGTTGGAGAACATCTGGTACGAAGGCTGCATTTCTGCGCACGAGCATTACAACTGGACGCGCTATTACGCGCTGAATCTTCACTCTGTCTTTTACCGCGGCACCATTGAATGGCGCTGCTTTAATTCTACCCTCCACGCTGGTCGCGCAAAGGCTTATGTGAATTTATGTCTCGCCATGTCTGCGCAGGCCATCGCCCAGCACACCAGCGTCATGCGCAAGACGGTGAGCGACAATGAATTGTTCACGTTCCGTGTCTGGCTCGTGCGGATGGGACTGAACGGCGATGAATTCAAGAACACGCGCGATCATCTGCTTGCCAATCTGGAGGGCAATCGCGCCTGGCGATATGACAAGGACTGCTATGCAAGCAGCCACAAAAACCGAACATCTCAACAGGAACAGGAGAGGTGACCGAATGAAAATCTGTATTGAAGAATCTACATACGAGGGTACGCCCATCGAAATTTTAGCCCAGCTCCGTGCCTTACATTTTGATGCAGGCACGTTCGACGGCACGGAAGGATATATCCGTTATATGCAGAACACGATCCGCCGCATGACGGAGCAGCCCTGCGAGCTGCCGGATGACAGCACGGAGGAACGTGCAGCCGCACTTATTCATGTTTTGCAGGAGATCGGCGCGTTGGAACTACTGGAGGAATGACGATGGAAAAGCCACTGTATTTTGCCTACGGCAGCAATATCAATCTGGACCAGATGCGCTACCGCTGCCCGGACGCGACCGTCTACGGACAGGCTGTGCTGGACAATTATGACCTGCGCTTTCGCGGCAGCGGCGTTGCGACGGTCGAACCCAAGGAAGGTGCTTGTGTCTACGGCCTTTTGTGGGAGTTGACTGACAAATGTGAAGCATCGCTCGACCGCTACGAAGGCTATCCGCGTCTGTATATCAAGCAGGCGCTGGAGGTGCGGACGTTTGACGGACAGCGCGTCCCGGTCATGGCTTATATTATGAACCCAGAGCTGCATCTGAAACCGTCCCTGCCGCCAAGAGACTACTATCTCGGTATCAAGGCGGGCTATGAGCAGAACGGTCTGCCGGTTGGCTGCCTCAAATATGCGTTCAAGAACTGCCTCAAGGAATGCGGCATGGAACCGTATCCAAAGAAAGTGCAGACCAAGCCGCCGCAGCGGAAGGAGGCCAGCCATGAGCGATAACGCCATCCGGAGAATTCAGGCCGGTGATCTTCGCAAAATGAGCGACCGAGAAGGGCTGATCCTGCAAGGCTGCGGCGGCGATCCGCAGGAATGGTTGGAAGGGATCAACGAAATGCTCGCGGATGCCGGAATCCTGCGCAATGGCAGCCGGTTTGAACGGGCATCTCTGTTTGAGTACGACGGTCACACCAACATGCTGTTTGACTTTGAAGGTGTTGATCTTGATGTCGGCAAACTCGCCATGTGGAGACTTACCACATACGGAACGATTGGCGGGACATGGCTCAGTGATTATGTGCCGAACTGTCTGGGTGGATTTGTAGAGAAATCCGAATTGGGCGTTGAAAAGCCGCCCTGTCCGCTCATCGGGCAGGACGGCAATATTTTTAACCTTGTCGGCATTGCGGCGAGGACGCTGCGCGAAGCCGGACTGCGGGATCAGGCAAAGGAACTCACCCACCGCATTTTCAGCGGCGAGTGCCACAGCTACGGCGAAGCCCTGTGCTTGATTGGGGAATATGTGACGATCACAGACATTGGCGACTACAATCACAACCGCCGCGGAAAGGAGAAGGATAACTATGAGCGATGATCCCATGCGCATTCTGGTCGTGGAACCCACCAAAGATCCGTATGTCAAGGAGATCGACGGCAGCTTGGCGAGCATGCAGGCTATTGTGGGTGGTTTCATTCAGGCCGTCGAACCGTTTGATGATCATAATGTCCTGCTGCTGTGCAACGAAGAAGCCAAACTCCTCGGCCTGCCGGAAAACCGCTTCCTGCGGAATCGCAATGGCATACCGTATGACATTATCCACGGCACGTTCTTCCTCACCCAAGGCAGCGGCGAGGAATTTTGTTCTTTGACCGACAAGCAGATACAGACCTATACGCGCCTGTACTCCCGCGAAAAGCTGTTCGTCATGCAGCATGGAAAGGTGATCAATCAGCCGAAGAAAGGAAAATCGACGCATGAAAGATAACTACATTCTGACGGCAGAGTCCGTCACGGCAGGCCATCCGGACAAGCTCTGCGACGCGATTGCGGACAGCATTCTGGACGCCTGCCTCAAAGAAGATCCGAATGCCCGCGTCGCCTGCGAAGTGCTGGCAACGGCGGGCAAAATTCTTGTTGCCGGGGAACTCCGCACGACGGCAAGTCCTGACGTGGAGACCATTGTACGGCAAGCGGTTCAAAGAGCTGGATATGACTGTAATTATCATGTAGAGGTGCGGCTGCATACGCAGAGTCCTGACATTGCAGAGACGGTCGACGGCGAAACGCTCGGCGCAGGCGATCAGGGCATCATGTACGGCTACGCCTGCTGGGAAACGGTGGAACTGCTGCCCGCGCCGGTTGTGCTGGCGAACCGCATCACGAGCCTGCTCACCACCTGCCGGGAGGAAAAACTGATCTCCGGCATCGGGCCGGACGGAAAAGCGCAGGTGTCCGTGCAGTATGCGTTCGGTGTGCCGGAGCGCGTGGACACCATCGTGATCTCCTGCCAGCATGATGCAGACAAAGACCCTGACGAGCTTCGTGAGGAACTCCGCAGGCTGGTCATTGCCCGCGCCTGCCATGATGTGCGCATCGACGAGCAGACGAAGATTCTCATCAATCCGTCCGGCAGGTTTGTGCTGGGCGGCTTTGAAGCCGATACCGGCCTCACCGGCCGCAAGCTGATGGTCGACACCTACGGCGGGCTTGTGCCCCACGGCGGCGGTGCGCTTTCCGGCAAGGACGGCACGAAAGTTGACCGCAGCGGCGCATATATGGCGCGATATGTGGCAAAGAACATTGTCGCAGCCGGTCTTGCCGATGTGTGTACGGTCAGCTTCGCCTATGCCATTGGGCAAACCGAACCGGTTGCCGTCGAGATCGACACACAGGAGAGCGGATACTATGACGACGCATTTCTGACTGAAGCCGTTCGTAGCGTCTTTGACTTCACCCCGGCAGGCATGATCCGCGCGCTGGATCTGGACAAGCCGTTCTTCGCAGAAGTCTGCAACAACTGCCATTTCATGCATCCGCAGGCGGCTTGGGAGCAGACGGACAAGGCAGAGAAACTGCGGATGGCCTGTGCGGAACTGGAGGATGAACGTACATGACAAATTTCTTTCTGGAAGAACTGAGAAAGATCTATGGAGATGGGCGCGTGATCCATGATCCGCAATTCGTTGGCGAATGCTGCTACGGCAGCCTTGGCGATCTGCGAGTCAAAGCGCGATTTACAAAAGATATCGTTGCGAATCAGTATCCATACCTGACGGTTTCCATCCTGAATCCCACGAAAGTCGAAATTGACAGTGTTCGGATGAAAATCGGGGAAATTGTCAGCAGAAGCTGCCGCAGCACAAATCCGAATCTTCGCAATACGGAACCGCACATCTGGGTCGACGGGAAAATGCCGCAGTGGTATGCTTGCTGCCCCGGTTCGCGTGATTATACGTTGTTGGCAAACGCAACTGCGGAATATCTCAGCGTTTTTGAACTGACGCACGAACGGGTACAGAATCGACAACATACTCAAAAAATGAAGGGAGCGGATGCCCATGCGCGATAAGCCCAGATGGGAGATCATCCACGGAGACAGCCTTACGGTGTTGGAGAGCTTTCCTCCCAGCACATTTGACGCTGTCATCACAGATCCGCCGTATGCGTCCGGTGGCCGCACGCAGGCGGAAAAATCCAAAGCCACCGCAAAGAAATATTCCAGCATGGGCGGCAACGCGCCGCCCGATTTTGACGGCGACGCCAAGGATCAGCGGTCGTGGACCCGCTGGGCGGCAGAGTGGCTGTATCTTGCCAGACGTGCAGCCAAGCCCGGCGCGCCGGTCTGTATGTTTATTGACTGGCGGCAGCTTCCCTGTGCCAGCGATGCGCTCCAGTGGGCAGGCTGGATCTGGCGCGGGATCGCTGTGTGGGACAAGGGAAACTCCCGTCCGCAGAAGGGGCGTTTTCGGCAGCAGGCAGAATATATCGTCTGGGGCTCGAACGGAGATATGCCGGTCAGCCGCCCCGTGCCGTGTTTGCCGGGTGTATTCAAATACGGCAATCCGCAGAACCGCATCCACCTGACCGAGAAGCCGTTGCAGCTCATGCAGGACCTTGTCAAGATCACGGAACCGGGCGGTCATATCTTAGACCCCTTTGCAGGCTCCGGCACGACAGTTCTGGCTGCAGTCAAAGAGGGTTACGATGCAACCGGCATCGAGGTCACGGATGTGTACGCGGATCTTGCCAGAAAGCGGCTGGAAGCAGAGCTGAATGCTGCGTAGCGACTATAGTAGCGACTACAAAGGGCAGAAACCAGTCCTTCGGGATTCCATAGCGACTATTGTAGCGACTACGCCATTCAAAAACCGATTTGAATGGCCGAAGCAGCGCGAAGGCATCTATAAGGAAAAGAAAATTGAAATCCCTCTCCTCTCTTGCCCCGCCTTTTGGCGGGGCGTCAGGCTCTCGCCGCCTCGCGGCAAGAGCGCAAGCATAGCGTTTTGGTACCAAAACGCAGCTTGCAGGGAGAACCCTGTCCCCAATATGCCGCCTGCGGGCGGAGAAAGGAGCGCCGTGCGGAAGAATCAGTACAATCTGCATATCCGGCTGGATGAGGACGAACGCGCCGCGCTGGAAAAGGGGCTGCAAGCCAGCGGTCTGCCGCTGTCGGCCTACCTGCGCAGGCTGATCCTCGGAGAAAGCATCCAAGCCGCGCCCTCGGAAGAACTTCGCAGGCTGCGCGCGGAGATCCACCAGATCGGCAACAACATCAACCAGCTTGCCCGAAAAGCGAACGCCGGGTTTGCCAGCCGCGACGAGGTCACACGCGCCCTGCGGATGCTGGATCGTGTTTATGAACTCATGTACCAGCTCAGTCAGCAGTCATGGCAGTAACCAAGATCCTCGCCCGGCATGCCAGACTGGATCTGGCAATCAATTATGCGGTAAACCCTGACAAAACGGATGAGGAAGTCCTGACGGCTTATCTGAACTGCGACAAGGGGCATGCTTGCCACCAGATGCTTGCAACTAAGGAAGCGAAGAATAACCGTGACGGCGTTCAGTATTACCACATCATCCAATCATTCAAGCCCGGTGAGATCACGCCAGAACTGGCATTGGAAATTGCACAGGCATTTGCAAAGGAACACCTTGCGGATTATGAGGTCGTCATTGGCGTTCATGTGGATAAAGAGCACATTCATGCGCACATGATTTTCAATTCTGTAAATCAAGTGACCGGGCGAAAATACCACAGCAACGCCAAAAGCTACTACCAGCAGATTCGCACAATTTCGGATAAGCTCTGCCGGGAGCATGGACTGTCTGTCATTATGGAGGGCAAGCCCTCCAAAGCGGTCAGCTACATTGAATGGCTCCGTCAGTCCAAAGGTCAGCCGACGTTCCGTTCCATGCTGGAAGCAGACCTGCGCGAAGCGATTGCCGACGCGAACGATCTCGGCCACTTCTTCCTGCTCATGGAGCATAAGGGCTACGAGATCCACCACGGCAACCGTCTCGGTTTCCGATTGCGCGGGCAGGAGCGTTTCATGTATCCGGAGCGCAAAAACGCGGCGTTTTCGGAAGAAAACATTGAACGCACCATTGCGGGCAATCTGGCAGAGATCGAAGCCGGTACCAGACCGGCGCTCCTCCCGCGTCCGAAGCCCCAGCCATACCGCCCACATCCAAAGGACAAGGGATTTCTTGCGCTGTACTACCATTACTGCTATCTGCTTGGACGCATCGAGAAGCGGCAATACCCGCCGCGCATGACGCCGCATCTCCGGCGGGAGCTTATGAAAGCCGAAACCTATAAGGCTCGGCTGAAATTCCTGCAAGAGAATAGCATCTCCACGGCGGATGACCTGACCGCCTGCATGCATCAGGCAGAAAGCACGGTCACGCAGCTTGCCAAGCAGCGCACAATTTTGAACGTCCGTAAGAAAAAGCGCAAGAAGCTCTTTGACGCGCTGGCTGCGGAAGAAGCCCTTGCTATGAGCAAAGCCCTCTACGAAGAAGGACTATCCGGCATGGAATCTGAGTACGCGCAATATGTAGAAGCAAAAGCCACACTGGACACCTGTGGCATTTCGCGGCAGGCTCTCACGGAAGAAAAAGCAGACATCTACGAACAGCTTGCGCAGCTCAACAAGCAGATCCGCGCCGAGCGGAAGAAGATCAAGCTGTGCCGCGAGATTGCGGACTCGGCAGCGGTCATGCAGCGCGATGTCGCTGCACAGGAAAAATCTCGACATGAGAAAGAATCGTCGCAAACACGCGACCACGAATAGAAGGAGGTGATTTCCCATCAACGTAGGAAACAGCGAAGCCGCCGAGCAGGTCGTTCACATGATGCTCTCCGGCGGCGAGGTTGCAGTCAAGCTGGCAGGCTCTGCGGCGAAAAATGCAGCAGCCATGCTGCTGGCGCTGGCTCGCAATCATAAAAAGGTCTACGGCAAGACCAGCCTCAAGAAAATTCTTCAGCAGACGCGCGACATCCGCACGTTTTCCCTGACACCGGAGCAATACCGCGAGTTCAGCCGTCAGGCGAAGGACAAGGTACTGTTCGCGGGTATCCAGGACAAGGAGCAGCCGGACGCGCCTGTTGATCTCGTTATTCCGACGACCGATCTGGAGCTGGCAAACGTTATTTTTGAGCGTCTCTTTGGTTCACTGGAAAAGCCGCAGGAGGAACGCTCACCAAAAAAAGAGTCTCGGTCGGAACGCTCCTCGGACGATATCGCCAGCAGCTCGCCTACGAGCAGGAAGAACTCGAAGAATGACCGCCCGTCGGTTGGCGAGCAGCTTCAGTCCTTCCGCGAAAAGCTGTCCGGCGTCGAACCGCGTGTTCCGACCAGAGAAAAAACGCACAGTGAGATCACAAAATAAGCACAGTTTGGATGGATTTGCACGCCAAACTGTGATATACTCAAACCAACAAAAGCTGGGAGGTGGCGCATATGGCAGAACAAAGCTATGAGCTGATGCACAAAGACGACGTTGTTGCGTCTTTGCAGCTCGACGACCTGTCCGGCGCTATAAAAATGGCGCTGACGGTATGGTTCGTCAGCGCCATCGACTTATTATACAGCTTCTTTTCGCTCCGCAACGTACTCCCGCAGAGCATCCTCGACCAGCGTATTCAAGCTGACCTGCTGCGCCATTGCGCAAATCGCAGCCTGCTTGTGCAGCTCTGGCGATACGCGGATGTTAAAGCTGCCCTTATAGGCTTTTTCCGGCTCGCTGTTCTCTGCTTCGCACAGCGACAGATAATCGTCAACCGCGCCATGAAAATCAGCGACAAGCTCGGCAGCGCTCGTCCCCTCATAGGAGATCAATGCACGGATACCGAGAACCTTTCCGAAAAACAAACCATCGGCTTCGGAGAATTCAACGCTTCCGACATACCCCTTATATTGCATTGTATTGTTCAAATCAATCCCTCCTGTTCCAGCACCTCAAGCAGTTGCTTGACTTGATACTCCAAAAGCTCTTTCCGCGGATGCGGCTTGTGCAGCAAGATCGGCGCATGCTGTTCGCTGGTAAACATGACGCGCGAACCGCTCGTCTTTCCTTTGTTGGAGCGAGAGTATGTCAAATACCCCAGCAATGTTTCGGCTTCATCAAATGTAAAATCACGCGGCTTGGTTTTTAATCTTTTGATTAGTTTCTCTTTCTGACCCAAGTCTATCCCTCATTTCTATAATCAGTATAGCACGGTCAAAACAATTTTGCAACTGATTTTAGTTGCAGATATTTTCGAGGTGATGCCTATCCGAAAATCAAACGACACCCTGTTTTATCTTATAGGAATTGTTCCTGTTGTCTGGCTTGCCCTCCTGCTGGCGCAGTCTCTTGGCGGCGGACTGCCGGAGCTGCTGCGGAATCTGACCAGCGCACTGGAGCAGCCGACGAATATCATATGGACAGACAAAAGCCTGCCCACAATTCTCATCTGCCTTGCCGCTTATGGCATGGCGGTTTTGCTTTACCGGACGAATCAGGGCAGGACCCGCGACGGCGAGGAACACGGCTCCGCGGCGTGGGCCACACCCGCATCCGTCAATGCGCAGTTCGCGCAGAAGGACAGCATCCCACTGACCCAGCACGTCCGTCTCGGTCTGGATACGCACAAGCACCGCCGTTCCCTCAACGTGCTGGTCATCGGCGGCAGCGGCGCAGCCAAGACGCGCAGCTTTGTGCTGCCCAATATCCTGACCGCAAACACGAACTACGTCATTACGGACCCGAAATCCGAAGTCCTGCTTGCCACGGGCGGTTACCTTAAAGAGCAGGGCTATGACGTGCGCGTTCTGAACCTTGTGAATCTGGAACAGTCAGATGGTTATAATCCGTTCCGCTATCTGCGGGATGAAAAGGACGTGCTGAAGCTGGTCAATAACCTGATCCAGTCCACCACGCCAAAGGGCAGCCATGAGTCCGACCCATTCTGGACCAAAGCCGAAACCGCACTCCTGCAAGCTATCATCCTCATGCTGTTTCAGGAAGCACCGGAATATGAGCAGAACTTCTCTATGGTCATGCGCGTACTGGAATATGCCGAGGTGCGCGAGGAAGATGAAGGGCATGTGTCCCCGCTCGATCTGCTCTTTGAATCCATAGAGCGCAGAAAACCGGACAGCGTCGCTGTCCGGCAATATAAGGTTTTCAAATTAGCCGCGGGCAAAACCGCAAAATCGATTTTGGTGAGTACGGCTGTCCGTCTCGCGCCCTTTAATCTGCCGCAGATCCAAGCCCTGACCGACCACGACGATATGGACCTTTACACGTTGGGCGAGAAGAAAGTTGCACTTTACGCGGTTATCCCGGATAACGACAACACGTTCGTGCGCCCGGATAGGGCACCTTGCAATGCAGAAAAATGGTACTGCCCCGCATGATAACGCGGGAGGCCGCCTGCCTGACCGAAAGGCGAAAGCTGACACGGGAACACAGCACGGTAGGAAAGCGGTAAGTTGCCCAAAGGCAATCGGGCACGACTGAACCGCAAGGCCAAGTGGATATGAGGCTTAAGTTGGGTTTACTGAATGCAAGTTTCAAGTCCCTGTTGTGTCCAGGTGGGGGAAAGTGCCTGTAACCCCCAGCGCAGGTACGTTTACTACTTGAATGTTGGTAAACGGTTATCAGCAAACCTGCGCGACGAGCAGGAGAACCTGTTTTAACGAAACGAAAGCAGAGTCCGACAATTCACATTTACCAAGGCAAAGTGCTAACCGGGGATACCCTAAACAGGAATGCCGTGAAAGGGGGAAATTTTGGCTATGGTTTAGAGCCTGAATATCCTGCATGGGTACGGAGCGCCCATAGTAGTCCGAGGACCCTGAATTGACAGGGATAGCCGTAAAAACGGAAGCGGTAACGCCGTCCACATGGCGAAGGGGCGCAGTCAATGCGTACTAAAATCGTAAATTGATTAGGGAGGAAAACCTCACGAATGAAACCAACAATGGAGATTTTAGCAAGAATCAGTCAGAACTCAAGCAAAAATAAAGAAGAAGTGTTCACCAGATTATACCGTTACCTTCTGCGTCCTGATATCTACTATGAGGCATACCGAAATTTGTATGCTAACAGTGGAGCGGCGACCAAGGGAGTAAATGAAGATACGGCGGATGGATTCAGCGAGGCAAAAATCAACCGTATCATCAAATCGCTGGAAACAGAAACCTATCAACCCAAGCCTGCCCGCCGCACCTATATCCAAAAAGCCAACGGGAAAATGCGCCCGCTGGGGATTCCCACCTTTACGGACAAGCTGGTACAGGAGGTGCTTCGGCTGGTGCTGCAAGCTGTGTATGAGCCGGTTTTTCTAAATTGCTCACACGGATTTCGGCCAAACCGGAGCTGCCATACCGCATTAGCACAGGCCAAACAGGAGTTCTCCGGTGCAAGGTGGTTTATAGAGGGCGACATCAAGGGTTGCTTTGACCACATTGACCACACTGTTTTGGTGGGGCTGGTAAACCGAAAAATCAAGGATGCGCGGCTGATAAAGCTGCTGCACAAATTTCTGAAAGCCGGATACATGGAGGACTGGCGTTATCACATCACATATAGTGGAACGCCCCAGGGTGGGATTATCTCTCCTATTCTGGCCAATATCTATCTGCATGAGCTGGACAAATTTGTGATGGCGCTGAAGGCTGGTTTCGATGTCTATGAGGAGAAAAAGTACACACCTGAATACAATGCGCTACTCAGTAAAAAGAAAGTGGTACAACGGCAAATCAAAAAGGCTGAGGGCGAGGAGCGCCAGCGGCTTATTGAAAAATACAGGGAAATTCGCAAGCAAATTCTGACGACGCCCGCAAAATCCCATACCGACAAGAAAATCAAGTATATCCGCTATGCGGACGACTTTTTGATTGCGGTGAACGGGAGGCGGGAGGACTGTGTAGAAATCAAGCGAAAACTGGCCGAGTTTATCGGTGGGATGTTGAAGATGGAACTCAGCGAAGAAAAGACGCTCATTACCCACAGCAGCGAATATGCCCGATTCCTGGGATATGATGTCCGGATACGGCGGGATGGGAAAATAAGGCGTGTCGGAAAGTTGAAACAATCAAAGCGCACGCTGAACAATAAAGCGGAATTAGTTGTACCATTGGACGATAAAATTCATAAATTCATCTTCTCAAAAGGCATTGCGATTCAAGAGGAAAACGGAAACCTGCGACCCGTCCACCGGGCGGAGCTGCTACACATGACGGATTTGGAAATTGTCTCCAGTTATAACAGCGAACTTAGGGGAATCTGCAATTACTACAACTTGGCAAGCAACTTTTATAGGCTGAGTTATTTGGCCTACTTGATGGAGTATAGCTGCCTGAGAACCCTTGCCAACAAACACAGAAGCTCTGTACCGAAAATCATCCGCAAATTTCAAGATGGACAGGGCCAGTGGGGTATCCCCTATGAAACAAAAAAAGGCTGGAAATGGTGCTATTTTGCCAACTACGCCGATTGCAAGACAGTGAAGAATCCGACAGACATAGTTACGTCCGCAACCCAACAGCATAGACTTTCGGTGAATACAATCGAGAAACGATTAAAAGCGTGTGAATGTGAATTGTGCGGAACAACGGACAGTCCCTGCTTTGAGATTCACCATGTGAACAAACTCAAAAATCTGAAAGGGAAACTGCCTTGGGACGTCGCTATGATTGCAAAGCGGCGCAAAACTTTAGTGGTGTGCCATAATTGCCATGTCATGATTCACCACCAGTGAGTATCTGATTGAACAAGCAAAGGCGGAGCCGTGTACAGCGAGAGTTGTAAGCACGGTTCTGAGGGGGGTCTGAGCAGACCTGCCGCCGCAATGCGGTAAGGCGGCTCTTTCCTACCCTACAATTTCCTTGTGAGTCTGCTTTACGCGCAGGCGTTCCAAGCCCTTTATTACAGCGCAGACCAGATCCACCACGGCCCGCTGCCGCGTCACGTTCGCTTTGTGCTGGATGAGTTTGCAGCCATGCCGCTGCCGGGATTCACGCGCGAGCTTGCAACCATGCGCTCGCGTTCCATCTCGGCAAGCGTTATCATTCAGAACATGGCGCAGATCAAAGAATTGTATAAGGATAGCTGGGAGACAATTCCAGGCAACTGTGATACCATTTTGTATCTCGGCGGCAACGAATCGTCAACACACAAATACGTTTCTGAGATGCTCGGCAAAGCCACGATTGATACCAAAACGCACGGGCAGACGAAGGGCAAATCTGGTTCTTACTCAACCAATTTCCAGATGTCCGGGCGCGAACTGCTGACCCCTGACGAGGTGCGAAAGCTGGACAATCGCTATGCGCTGCTGTTCATCCGCGGCGCAAGCCCGGTCATGGACGAGAAATACGATCTCATGCACCATCCCGCGATCTCACACAGCTCCCTCGGCGGCGCAGCGCCCTACATTCATCATGGAACAAAACCGCCCGTTTACACCGGCCGCCCGCTGCTTCGTGTGGGCGGCACAGAAAAATTGAATCCATTGAAGGGGGAATTTCATTGAAGAAACCATTTGAATCCAAAGCCAAGCGGCTCTATTCCATCTGCGCCAGCGTGTTTTTCATGCTGGCGGTTTTTGTTGTCCCGGCGTTCGCGGCAGACGGCGATCCGTTGGCCGTGGTCAACAATCTGAGTGATTTTATCTTTTCCCTGATCCGCGCGGTCGGCTTGATCCTGCTTGGCTTTGGCATTTTGCAGGTCGGTTTGTCGCTCAAGTCGCACGATCCGTCCCAGCGCGCAAACGGCATCCTGACCGTCGCAGGCGGTATCGTCATTACGTTCACCAAGGAGATCCTGACGCTGATCACCGGCTGATAAGAATATGGGGAGAGCGTGAAAGCTCTCCCCGATACAACTGGAGGTGATACCATCTCAAGTGGAAACTGGATCATAGATAACCTCAATTCCTCGCTGGAAACGTGGAACAGCAAGCTGTCGGAAATTTGGACGCTGTTGACCACCAGTCCGGAGAACTTCAAGGGCGGCGGGATCTGGAATGTGATTGTCGGAATCAACGATGCCTTAAAAGCAATCGCGTATGCGCTTCTGGTTCTGTTCTTTGTGATTGGCGTGATGAAAACCTGCGGCAGCTTTACGGAGCTGAAACGCCCGGAGGTGGCATTCAAATGCTTCATCCGTTTTGTGCTGGCGCAGGCGGCAGTCACCTACGGCATGGAGCTGATGACGGCTCTGTTCTCGATTGCGCAGGGCACGATCCAGACGATCATGGGCGCGTCCGGTCTTTCGGCAATGGAAGCATCCACGCTGCCAGCGGAGATTGCGTCGACGATTGAAGATGTTGGCCTGCTGGAGAGCATTCCGCTCTGGGCGGTGACGCTCTTAGGCTCTCTGTTCATCTGGGTGCTGTCACTCGTCATGATTCTGACCGTCTACGGCCGCTTTTTTAAGCTCTATATGGCGACGGCGATTGCGCCGATCCCGCTGTCGAGCTTCGCAGGACAGCCCTCCAGCAGCATTGGCATGGCGTTCATCAAGAGCTACGCCGCCATCTGCTTGGAGGGCTGTGTTATTTTGCTTGCCTGCATTATCTTTTCACAATTCGCGTCCAGCCCGCCCGTCGTAACGGAAGACCTTGCCCCGGCAACGGTCGTCTGGAACTACATTGGCGAGTTGGTGTTTAATATGCTGGTACTCGTCGGCTCCATTAAAATGTCCGACCGGATCATCCGAGAGCTGATGGGACTTGGATAAGAAACCTCCATCCGTAGCTGGATGGAGGTTGTGAGCTATTCAGCTAAAATTCTCGTAATCTTTTGCTGCAAATCCGGGAAGTCTGTCACAGCCGTTTCGTAAACGTCTTCCATGCGCAGCGTTTGATATTTGTGCGCGGCAATATCCCGGAATCCGGCGATTTCTTTCCATGCTACCTCTGGATGCGACAGGCGGCATTCCTCCGTCAGATTCTTTACTAGCTCACCGACGTTGATTACCGTCATGCAGACAGCGCGCTTGAGCATCTCATTATCAAGAAACTCTGTCAGGGAACACCCCTTCATCATACCGGCGGCAATGTTCACCTCGGACAAAACCTTTTGAAGAATAATTCCGTCTCTACGATTCATACAACGCTACCTTTCTGTCGATCACGATCATGCTGTCTGAGGGCAGCGGACCGTGAATCACATCAACGTCCGTTTTCAGAATATCCTCCAGTCGGTACTTGATCGCGCTCAGTGTGAGCAGAGAAATGCGCGGGGATTTGAATTCCAGCAGAAGATCCACGTCGCTGTCTGGGCGGTTCGTGCCATTGGCATAGGAACCGAACAGTTCTGCTTTCTTGATCGGGTATTCCTGCGCAGCGAGTTGCACACCGTCTTTGATTTTTTGAATATCCAGCATGGCACAAACTCCCTTCTTAATTCTACTTCCATTATACCCAATTTGCAGATAATTTCAAGTAAAAGACGTTATCGGATAATACTGTGGACTTTCCGCACCAGCGACACGGCCCACGAAATCAGTCCCAGGACAATGAGCGCATACCAGATCCCATTCGCCAGTGCATAGTGGCTGTAATACCAGCCGGAAAACAGCGTCGGCACGATCAGCGCATACAAAAGCGGCAGACCGAGGTGCAGCAGCGACGCGGCATGAAATAATACGGACAGAAGCAAACAGCCAGCCCCAAATACGATCATCAACATGGCATGACCTCCTTTAGAGAATTTGTGCCATGTTAGCTTGGAACAAGGAAAAATGCAAGGGTCAATCCAAAGAAACTTAGAAATTGGAGGGATTCATCATCGAAGTTAAAATCAACAAAGAAATCCAGCGGTATCAGGAGAGCATCCTGTTCGGCTTATCCCTGCGGCAGATGGTATTCGCGCTGCTTGCCATCGGCGTGGCGGTCGGCGCGTACTTCGGACTAAAGCCGCTTATCGGCGCGGCGGAGGTCGGTTGGGTGTGTATGCTGGCAGCGTTCCCGTTTGCCATGTGCGGCTTTTTTACCTACAACGGCATGCCCGCCGAGCGATTCCTGCTGGCGGTCATCCGCTCGGAAATCCTCTGCCCGCGCACACTTTCGTATCATCCACAGAATCTGTACGCGGAGCTTTTATTGGACAACAGTACAATGCGGGAGGTGCTGACGCTTGATTAAAACCCTCAACAACACCATCAAGCAGGACAGAACAGCCTATAAGATCCCGCGCAGCGTGCAGGACGTCATTCCCATCCAGCGAATCTTCGCGGATGGGATTTTTCAGTTCGGTACGAAATACTCTTGGACGCTGCGCTTTTCGGACATCAACTATGCTATCGCCTCGAAAGAGGACAAGACTGCCATGTTTCTCGGATACAGTGAACTGCTGAACGCTTTGGACAGCGGCTCGACCACCAAGCTCACGATCTGCAACAAGCAGGTCAACCGGCAGGCGTTTGAAGATACCGTTCTGCTCCCGCAGCGCGGCGACAGCCTCGACGGATTCGTGAACGAGTTCAACGGGATGCTGGAAGGCAAAATCTCCGGCACCTCCGCCAGCGTAGAACAGGAGCGGTTCATCACGGTTTCCGTTCACAAAAAGAATGTAGACGAAGCGCGCACATTCTTTTCTCGCGTGACGGGCGAGGTATCTTCCAAGCTCTCGCGGCTCAACTCGTCCTCCAACGAGCTGGACGCTGCGGAACGGTTGGATGTGCTGCGCGGCTTCTTTAGACCAGAAGAAGCGGCATTGCCGTTCGACCTGCAATCTGCCATGAAGCGCGGGCATAATCTCAAGGACACGATCTGCCCGGACAGCTTGGAGTTTCATCGTGACTACTTCAAAATGGGAAGTCATTATGGTCGCGTCCTGTTCCTCAAGGATTACGCCAGCTACATCAAAGACAGCATGATTCTGGAGCTGACCGACCTCAACCGGCGCATGATGCTCTCCATTGACATGATCCCCGTGCCGACCGACGAAGCCGTGCGCGAGGTGGAGAACAAGCTCCTCGGTGTGGAAACCAACGTTACCAACTGGCAGCGCAGGCAGAACAGCAACCAGAACTTCTCTGCTGTTGTGCCGTATGATCTGGAACAGCAGCGCAAGGAAACCCGCGAAATGCTGGACGACCTCACGACCCGCGACCAGCGGATGCTGTTCGCCGTGGTCACGCTCGTGCATCTGGCGGGCAGCAAGGAGGAACTGGACAGCGACACCGAAACGCTCCAGTCCATTGCGCGCAAGCACCTGTGCCAACTCGCAAAGCTGAGCTTCCAGCAGCAGGACGGGTTAATTACCGCGCTGCCGCTCGGCCTGCGGCGCATTGACGCGCTGCGGACGCTGACAACGGAAGCTCTCGCCGTGCTCATGCCGTTCAAGGCACAGGAGATCCGCCACCGGCACGGCATCTACTACGGGCAGAACGCCATTTCCAAGAATCTCATCCTTGCCGACCGCAAGGAGCTTTTGAACGGCAACGGCTTCATTCTCGGTGTCTCCGGTTCCGGCAAATCCTTTGCCGCCAAGCGCGAGATCACGGAAATCGCACTGTCCACGAACGACGACATTATCATCATTGACCCCGAAGCGGAATACCGCCCGCTGGTCGAAGGCTTGGGCGGCGAGGTCATTGAGATCTCCGCGACCTCGCCCAATCATATCAATGCTCTTGATATGGAGTCCGGCTACAACGACGGTGACAATCCCGTCGTGCTGAAATCCGAATTCTTATTGTCCCTCTGTGAACAGCTCGTAGGGGCTGGGAAGCTGTCTGCGAAGGAGAAATCCATCATTGACCGCTGTACCGCGCAGGTCTACCGCGAGTTCATCCGAAACGGTTATCTTGGCGTTGTGCCGACATTACAAGACTTCCACGCCGCGCTCCTGGAGCAGCCGGAACCCGAAGCGCGGGACGTTGCACTGGCATTGGAACTGTTCACGGAGGGCAGTCTCAACACCTTTGCCAAGTACACGAACGTGGATACAAACTCCAGAATCCTCTGCTATGATATCCGCGACCTCGGCAAGCAGCTTCTGCCGGTCGGCATGCTGGTTGTGCTGGACAGCGTATTCAACCGCATCATCCGCAACCGAAAACTCGGTAAAAATACATGGTTATATATTGACGAAATTTACCTGCTGTTTCAGCACGAGTACAGCGCCAATTTCCTGTTCACACTCTGGAAGCGGATGCGCAAATATGGGGCCTGCGGCACGGGGCTGACGCAGAACGTCGACGATCTGTTGCAATCCCACACGGCGAGAACCATGCTTGCAAACAGCGAATTCCTGCTCATGCTCAATCAGGCGAGTACGGACCGAATCGAGCTGGCGCGGCTGCTCAACATTTCGGATAACCAGCTTTCCTACATTTCAGGTGTAGATTTCGGTCACGGGCTTCTCAAGTGCGGCAGCACCATCGTGCCTTTCGTGGATCATTTTCCGAAAAACGGCAGGCTGTACCAGCTGATGACCACAAAAATGTCTGAACGGGTGGAGCAGGCGTCGTAATGCGGGAGGTCAAAGAAAAATCGCCGCTGAAAGAGCGAACTGCCCAAACCCTCAAATCCGCGCCGCAGGCAGCGTTCCGCCGCGGCACAGATGCTTCCTTTCAGCAGCTTCGGCAGGAGCTGCGCGAGGCGGCGTAGGACGGGCAGCCGGAAGATCGCTATGAGAGCGGCAAAATCACGGACACCGCCGACCATGCCGTGCGGCAAGCCGAGCATATGGCAGAAAGGGCTGTCCACAGGCTGCCGAAAACAAAATCCGAACCGCAGCGGGAAGCCAGGACAGAATCTGTTCCACAACATGAGCAGCCTCGGCACCCCCTGCAGCCTACTGCGGCACCGAGGGACTATCCACCGCAAAGCCAGTCACAGGGAAATCAGTCTGTGCGCGAATCGACTTCTCCGATCAGGGAGAAGCCGATTCCTCCTGCAAACGCCCAACAGCCCAAAACGCGAGTATATACGCCGGATGCGAAAGCGCCAGCGTCCCCGTCTCAGTATCCAACTCCGAGGATTCATGAAAACGCAACGGCTGTTTCTGCGGAAACAATGCCATCGACAATGGAACATTCTGTGCGTGAATCGGCTTCGTCAATCAAGGAGAAAACGATTCCTCCTACAAATCCCCCGCAGCCTAAAATGCAGGAGCATACACCGACCGCTGATGCATCTGTGCAACAGTCCCGGCATCCAGCTTCGCAGATTCATGAAAAGCCGCAGGCTGTTCACCACGCGCAGGTAAACCGATCCGTGTGTGAACTGGAAACATCAGTAAGAGAAAAGCCTGCTGGGAAAGCAAAACCGGCAGAGCAACGGTTGCTTGGACAAGCCCCTGCCAGCACGGAACCATCTGTACCTGCGACGGCTCCGACGGTGCAGCCATCAGCACGGACTCTGCCAAGAGAAAAAACGCCTGTTTCGTCTCTGCATGAACAGCCTGTCACACCCAAAACGGATACCACACAGTTCGCGCTTCCTGCAATCAAGACGAAAGAGTACATCCGAAAGAAACGGCAAAAGCAGAATTTTCTCAAAGAAGAATCAAGCGGTATTGAAAACACAATTACAGATTCCGAAACATTTTCACCGGTCATCCGTACACGGGAAACTGTTCGGGAACAGCAAAAACTCCACGTTTCCCATAGTGCGGAGCAGGCGCAGCCGGTCATGCCGCAGATCCGAACACGGCAGTCGCAGGCGGTCTCCTTACCCGTCGATGTAGAGCCTACGAAGCCGGAAGAACTGCAACCGCCGTTGCCGGACATCAAGAGCAAGCAGAAATACATTGCAGCGCAGCAACCGACACAGGTAACGCCCGTGCAGGCAAACCCACAGCAGGCAGTGCGGCAAACTGGAATGAAAGCCGCTCACGGCGAACCGAAATTATGTCAACCTACATTAGCGAATGAAACAGTCACTATGCCAGCGAGCAGGAATGTCGCTCCTGCAAAACCTGTGCATGTTCAGAAGCAGGTACGTCCGGCTGTTGTGAGAAAGCAAAAGATCAAAACGGCCCCGAAAGCGAAAATCAAATCCGCCACACCTGCCGCAAAAGCGCTGCCAAGCAAAGCGTCGTCAGCTGCTCCCAAACAGGCTGCAACTGTCACCCGCAAAGGACAGGTGCTTCGGGATACGGCGATCAAAACGGCAAAAGCTGCAAAGGAAGCCGGAAAGAAAGTCCTGCGGGCAATCGTGGCAGCGGCAGAAAAGCTGGCCGCAGCTATCGGCGCAGGCGGCGCGGCGGCAGTTTCCGTTGTCGTGGTGATCTTGCTTGTAGGGATGTTGTTTGCTTCGCCGCTCGGTATCCTGTTCGCCGGTGAGGATACCGGTACGGAAATCAAGATTCCGGACGCGGTTGCAACGCTGAACGGCGAGTTCACCGATGAAATCTACTGTATCATGGAGGATCATCCATACGACGAGCTGGATATGCAGGAGGGCATGGAAGCGGCCATGCTGCAGAACTGGCGGAATGTGCTGGCTGTGTACGCGGTCAAGGTCTCGACCGACGAAGAACATGGGTTGGACGTTATGACGATGGACGAAGAAAAACTCCAGCTTTTGCGGGAAATTTTCTTCGACGCGAATAAACTCGAATACGAATTGACGGCCAGAACCGTAGACGGCAAGCGGATCACAACGCTGCACATCTCCGCACAGATCAAGGACGCCATGCAAATGGCAAACGAATACGGCTTTACCGCCCAACAGCGGGAAATGCTCGAAGAATTACTGAAGTCGGACTACGACGATATCTTCCGTTCTCTGATTGGCAATTACCAACCGGGTGGTACGCCCATCGGCCCTGTCGACATTTCGGACATTCAAGGCACGCTGCCGGATGATCTTGACCCGCTGCGTGAAACCATCGTTTTGACTGCGTATCAGCTTCTTGGAAAGGTGACGTATTTCTGGGGCGGCAAAAGCCTCGTCCTTGGCTGGGACAGCCGATGGGGAACGCCGACGACGGTTACTGCACCGGGCAGCGGCTCGACCGGCAAGGTGCTGCCGTTCGGACTGGACTGCTCCGGTTTCGTAGACTGGACATTCTATAACGCCACGAGCGGTGCATACCTACCCGGACGCGGCGGTGGCGCAGCCTCGCAGCATGGGTATTGCACCAACATTGCATGGTCAGACGCACTGCCCGGCGATCTCGTCTTTTATGCGGATGACAGTCACGTTGGAATCGTCTGCGGCTACGACAGCGTAGGGAATCTCCTCGTCATCCACTGCTCCGGCGGGCAGAATGGCGTGGTCGTGACCGGGCGCGAGGGCTTTGCCGTCGCAGCAAGGCCGGATTTGTTTACAGATTAGTTGACTTTGCTTCGTTTGTGCGGCATTCTTTGTTGGCTCTGGTGAATAGCTTTCTTTCTCGTTTCCTGCGATACTTGGCGTACCAAAGCGAAAGGAGACTGTAATGGAAACAAGAAAAAACCTGTGTGCCATGCTGCCCGTCGCACTCCATGCCAGAGTGCGGCAGGAGCAGGAAAAAGCAGGGATGACCCTCGGCGAGTATGTGGAAGCATTGATCACAGAATACTACGATTGGAAGGACGGAAGAATCATGACCGGAGAAATGAGAACCTTAGCCGCGCAGATCCCCGCAGAGCTCTTTGACCGCCTCGACCGCTACCTCAAGGAGCGCGGCATCAAGAAGAAGGACTTCTTATCGGAGGAACTCATTTTTCACCGGTAAAACTTTCCTGCAAAAACACCACATTGCAGTCATTCCTAGCCTTTTTCGCAAAAAACAGTTTCTTTCTGAACCTATATCCTCATTCTTGTCTAATATGTCAAAAATCAGCGCATCCGGCTGGCTATTCTGTTCCCTCTCAACAATCATCCCCGCATCCTCTCGCCACGCCTGCTCCCAATCCCCTTCGGTCTGTCTGTCCCGCGCCTGTCCTGCTCCCTCGCATCCCCTTCGCTCAACCCTCTCCGCATCCATTTCACGATCTGTTCCCATGTCTCGCTTGCAGCAAAAGCAGCGCATCCTGATGGATGCGCTGCTTTTGCAAGTTCCCTCTTGACAAATCGGGAAAGTTATGGTATTTTAAAATCAGTAATAATAATCATTATTGTTTTGGAGGATTCAAGCATGAAATACGAATGTCCCTGCGGCTACGTCTATGATTCGGCCGTCGGCGATCCCGAGAATGGTATTGCCCCCGGCACACCGTTTGAAAAAATCCCGGAGGATTGGGTTTGCCCTGACTGCGGTCTGGACAAGTCCGCATTTGCGGAGGTCTGACCGGCGATGGAATACAAAGAGAACGTAGAGCTTTGCCACTGCAAGCACGTCACGCTCGCGGATATTGACCACGCACTTGCGCAGACGAACCGCTTTTCCGACGTCGAGCGCGAATTTCAAGAAGTACAAAAAATCACAAGCTGTTCCACCGGCTGCGGCGGCTGCCATGATAAGATCATGGGCGTCATCTCCGGTCTGATGAGCGGCTAAGAAAAGGAGATCAACTATTATGAAAATTCGAATCAATCAGGATATTGTTGAGTTCACCCCGGAGAATCCCGCAGAAAAAACAGAGCTGGAGGCGCTCTGGATCAAGATGTCCAACTGTATCGGCAAGACGAAGCGCCTTGAACCAATGGGCACCTACATTCCCAGTGAGGACAAAACCGCAATGTTCCACATTGAAGGTCTTTCCAAAGAAGAACTTGGCGCAATTCCTGCCGTTCGTGCGCCGTATGACACGGATGTTTACTGTCAGACGTGCAACAAGACCGTTCACGTCAAAAAAGGCGAGGTCATCCCCTTCTGCTGCGGCCGACTCATGGAGATTCTCGACTGACTATGCGTTTCCCGGGCCGTTCCCATTTTGTGCCCGAACAGGCAGCCAGCATTTCGCTGGCTGTCATTTTTTGTCGGCTGTTTGTCGAGATATTTTGGTTGACACCCTCCCCCATATTTCGCTATCCGTAGTTACATTCTCACCTCGATGCATTTTGTTGATGGTATGGACAGCTGTGAGGAAATGATGATTCAGGACTGGCCGGGCGCTCTTTACAAGAAAGATGACACGGCATTTCTCTGTTGGACTTATTCTCCGGAAGTCACTTATGTTCTCGAATACACTCCAAGCAAAATTGATGATTCCGAAATCATCAAGATGGCTGAAAGTGCAGAACCTGTAAAATAAAAACCACAGTCTACACTTCAAATCGGAGCGTGACTGTGGCTTTTTATTTATGCGCGGGCATGATTTTTCTATCATTCCTTCTTGGAAAAATGTGATTTTATCACGGAGAACGCCTCCGAAACAGGTTATACTACAAATACAAAACACAAGGAGGTATTCTTATGAGACTGAAAGATAAAGTTGCAATCATCACCGGAGGCAGCCGTGGCATTGGCTACGCTACCGCAGACAAATTTTTGAAGGAAGGTGCTACGGTAATCCTGACCGCAAGCTCACAAGGTTCTGCTGACAAAGCGGTTGCGCAGCTGAAAGAAAAGTACCCTGATGCAACAGTTGCGGGAATCAGTCCTAACCTGTCCAATCTGGAATCTGTCCGCAATGCGTTCCGAGAAGCTGCCTCAAAATACGGTTGCATTGATATTCTGGTGAACAATGCCGGTGTATCCGAAAGCACTCCCTTTACCGAGTATACGGAGGAAACCTTTGATAAGGTTATGGATCTGAATGTAAAAGGCGTGTTCAATGCTACAAGAGCCGCCAGTGAGTGCATGATTGCAAAAGGTCAAGGTGTTATTCTCTCCACCTCCTCAATGGTCAGCATTTACGGCCAGCCCAGTGGCTTTGCTTATCCCGCATCCAAATTTGCTGTCAATGGCCTGACGGTTTCCCTTGCCCGAGAATTGGGTCCGAAGGGTATTCGAGTGAATGCAGTCGCTCCCGGTATTACCCTGACCGATATGATGAAGGCTGTTCCCAAGGAAGTAATTGATCCGCTCATCAAGCAGATCCCTCTGCGCCGCTTGGGTCAGCCGGAGGATATTGCCAATGCATTTGTGTTCCTGGCATCTGACGAAGCATCCTATATCACGGGCGTTGTGCTCAGTGTAGACGGAATGGCAAGAACATAAAAAAAGGAAACAGGGCAGCTGGAAACGGCTGCCCTATCTTCAAAATATGGAGGTATCCACACGAAAAGAATCATTCCCATTTTAATGACTTTACTGCTTCTCTCTGGTTGTGCAACGCAATCCGCTGAAAAAACCTATCGACAGATTACTATGGAGGAAGCTATTACGATGATGGAGGAGGAAACCGGATACATCATCCTCGATGTTCGTACTGCTCAGGAATATAGCGAAAAGCATATTCCCGGTGCTATCAATATTGCCAACGAATCCATTGGCACAGAGGATATCTCTGAACTGCCGGATAAAGATCAGCTGATTCTGGTATACTGCCGCAGCGGTAATCGGAGTAAGCAGGCATCTGAAAAACTGGTGAAACTGGGCTACACCAATATCATTGAGATCGGCGGAATTAATAGTTGGCCCGGTGAAACAGTCAACGGCGATAAGTGATAAAATCACAGAACAAGGAACGACTGCTGGATATAATAAAGCCATAAAAAAGAAAACAGGAGGACTTAAATATGTCTGCTATCAGTGTTAATAAAAACAATTTCAATCAAGAGGTTTTGAACTCGGACAAGCCCGTCCTGATAGATTTCTGGGCTCCCTGGTGTGGTCCTTGCCGCATGGTAGTTCCTCTGGTAGAAGAGATTGCCAAGGAGCGCTCCGATATCAAGGTTGTTAAAATTAATGTGGATGAGGAACAGGAACTGGCTATGCAGTTCGGTGTGATGAGCATACCCACTCTGGTGGTTATGAAGAACGGAAAGATTGTTAATCAAGTCACCGGTGCCAGACCTAAGGCTCAGATTCTCGCCATGCTGTAAGGAGGTGCAAAGATGAGATTCTTCGATTTCCTGAAAGGCCCTGACATCAATCAGGGTGTCAAAGAATATAGCACTACGGATGGCGCAGTCCTGCTGGATGTTCGCACCCCCGACGAATACCGGCAGGGGCATATCCCCGGCAGTAAAAATGTTCCTTTGCAGTCCATTAGCAAAGTGGCTGGCATGATTGACAATAAATCTACCCCCATTTTTGTTCATTGTCTCAGCGGTGCAAGAAGCCGTCAGGCAGCTGCTATTTTGAAGCAGATGGGTTATACCAACGTGAAAAACATAGGCGGAATTTCCGCTTATGCGGGAAAGGTGGAACGATAACATGAAAGTTGTCATTGTGGGCGGTGTGGCAGGCGGTGCTACCGCTGCCGCCCGTATTCGCAGACTGAATGAGCAGGCAGAAATCGTAGTTTTTGAGCGCTCGGGGTATATCTCCTATGCCAACTGTGGTCTGCCATACTATATCGGTGATGTGATTACCGATCGGTCGGATCTGATCCTCCAGACCCCGGAAAGCTTCTTCTCCCGGTTCCATGTAAACATGAAGGTGCGCCATGAGGTCACGGCTATCCATCCCGAAAAAAAAGAAGTTACCGTGAAAAATCTGGAAACCGGTGAGGAGTTCGAGGAGAGCTATGACAAACTGATTCTCTCCCCCGGAGCCAAGCCTACTCAGCCCCGGCTTCCCGGTGTAGGTCTTGATAAGCTGTTTACCCTGCGCACTGTTGAAGATACCTTCTGCATCAAGGATTACATCAATGCAAACCATCCCAAATCCGCTGTACTGGCAGGTGGTGGCTTCATTGGATTGGAGCTGGCAGAAAACCTGCGAGAGCTGGGGATGGATGTCACCATTGTCCAGCGTCCAAAACAGCTTATGAATCCCTTTGATGCCGATATGGCTTCTTTCATCCATAATGAAATGCGCAAGCACGGTGTAAAGCTGGCACTTGGTCATACCGTAGAAGGGTTTGAGGAAAGGGACGGCGGCGTGGATGTGCTGCTGAAAGAAGAACCGTCTCTCCATGCGGATATGGTAATCCTGGCCATTGGTGTTTCTCCCGAAACCACCCTTGCAAAGGATGCCGGGTTGGAACTGGGCATTAAAGGAAGTATTGTGGTCAATGACCGAATGGAAACCTCCATTTCCGACATCTATGCCGTGGGTGATGCGGTGCGGGTGAAGCACTTCGTTACCGGGCAGGATGCTCTGATCTCTTTGGCTGGCCCTGCCAATAAACAGGGACGAATCGCTGCGGACAACATCTGTGGCGGAGACAGCCATTATACCGGCTCCCAAGGCAGCAGTGTCATCAAGATCTTTGGCATGACTGCCGCTACTACCGGCGTAAATGAGACCAACGCCAGAAAAACAGGGCTGGATGTTGATACGGTTATCCTGTCACCCATGAGCCATGCAGGTTACTACCCCGGCGGGAAAGTCATGACAATGAAGGTGGTCTTTGAAAAGGCGACTTATCGCCTGCTGGGTGCGCAGATCGTAGGCTATGAAGGTGTGGATAAGCGCATTGATGTGCTGGCCACTGCTATCCGGGCAGGAATGAAAGCCACGGAACTGAAGGATCTGGATCTGGCCTACGCACCGCCTTATTCCTCTGCGAAAGACCCGGTAAATATGGCTGGCTTTATGGTTGAAAATATCGCAAACGGTGTTCTGAAACAATGGCATCTGGAAGATGCAGATCGTCTTCCTCGTGACGGAAGCGTAACTCTGTTGGATACCCGCACTGTGGAAGAATTCGCACACGGACACATTGACGGCTTCTTTAACATCCCGGTGGACGAGCTGCGGGAGCGGCTGGGTGAGCTGGACAAGCGTAAGCCTGTCTACGTCATCTGTCAGAGCGGTCTGCGCAGCTACATTGCCTGTCGTATCCTGGCCGGAAACGGCTTTGACTGCTATAACTTCTCCGGCGGCTTCCGGTTCTATGATGCTGTGACCAATGATCGCTGTCTCATTGAATCGGCTACGGCCTGCGGAATGGATCGAGCATAAAATCAGGACATCTGCTTGCAACTAATAGCAAGCAGATGTCCTTTTTGCTTAATCATTTTGCAATTGTTCCAGTCTGATTTTGTCTGTAATCTCCACTGTTCCACGAGTCAGTTTGACCATACCCTCGTTCTGGAAATAGCGAAGCATTCGGGTAACTACCTCACGGGCGGTACCCATGTGGCTCGCAATGGTTTCATGGGTAATCTTGAGGATATTTGTTCCCTCTAAGCTGCATTCCTCCAGCAGAAATCCTGCCAACCTTTTATCAAAGCTTTTCCACATGATCTGCTCCATGAGCCACATAACCTCAGAAAAACGGGTGGCCATAATTTCGTTGGTAAAATTAGCTACCACAGCAGACTCTTTCATAATGTGCTGATAAGTGTCAGCAGAAATAACCCACATCGTGGTATCCTTCTGCGCCTCAATGGTAATCTCAAACTGAATACTGTTCATCATACAGGAGGCGGAAAACAGGCAAATATCCCGATCAAACAAACGATAGAGGCTAATCTCTCGTCCTTCATCGGAAAGAATATAGGCACGAAGCTGTCCGCTTCTTACCAGCAGAAGACCAGTACACTCCACAGTTCCATTGTGAATCACGGTCCCTTTGTCCACTTTTCGTAAAACTGCATTTCGCTCCAAAATCTGCTGCTGGGTCGGTGTCAGTTTGTTCCAAATTGGAAAATAGGATGAAAAATCCATGGGTACACCTCCTTGAATACACATAGTATAAAATAATTTATGGCATATGTCAATAATTCCGTTGACATATAGGAGAGGGAGGATGTACAATGGTTGTATAAATGGCATATGCTGCAAATAATATGGAGGTGAATCTATGCCAAGACCGAGAAAATGCCGAAAAGTTTGTTGTTTACCGAATAATGATGGTTTTGTTCCGGTTCGTGGCGGCGAGGAACTGACTCCCATTGTCCTGAATGTGGATGAGTATGAATCCATTCGCCTGATTGACCGTGAAGGTTTTTCTCAGGAGCAATGCGGAGAATATATGCGTATTGCCAGAACAACGGTTCAGCAGATTTATGCAGCTGCCCGCAAAAAACTGGCCGATGCGCTGGTTGAGGGACTTCCTCTGCGAATCGAGGGAGGGGATTTTACACTCTGCAACGGAAACAGCGCAGCCTACGGGTGCAGAAATTGCTATCAGCAAAAAATCCATCCGATGCACGAAAAACCGAAAGGAGATAATATTATGAGAATTGCAGTCACTTATGAAAACGAAGAAATCTTTCAGCACTTCGGTCACACTGAACAGTTTAAAATCTACGATGTGGAAGATGGAAAAATCATTTCGTCTAAGGTTGTGGATGCTGGCGGCAGCGGACATGGTGCACTGGCAGGCGTCCTGAGTGCACTGAAGGTAGATGCCCTGATCTGCGGCGGTATTGGTGGCGGTGCCCAGATGGCACTGAGCGATGTGGGTATCCGGCTTTATGGTGGTGTTTCCGGCAACGCTGATGCAGCAGCAGAAGCACTGGTAGCAGGCGAACTGGACTTCAACCCCAATGTTCGGTGTGATCATCACGACCACCATGGGGAAGGTCACTCTTGCGGTTCCCACGGCTGCGGCCATCACTCCTGCGACTGAAATAGGTGATTAAGTCACGGAATATGTGTCGTGATTTGATAAAATATAGATAAAGGAGGCGGTAAAACCTAAGTATTCTTGAGAAACAATATCTTGCAGCTGAACAGTATAAAGATTCTCTCAGGCAGGAAGCATACACGGTTCATTTATATGCTTCTCTCTCGCTGGAGGAGGCAAAAAAAACATCCATAAAAGATAAGCAGTCTCAAATCATCCGTTCCAGTGAACATATCCTCGAGTTACTTAATAACGAAAAATTTTAGTGCGGCAGCAATGGCGCACTATTTTATGTGATATCATCACCGAAATGTTATTTTAGATTGGCTATACTATAATCAAGCAAAGGAAAGGAGCTGGTAATATGGCAGTTATCAATATTAATAGAAATCAATTTGAAGAAATGGTGCATAGCGGAAAGACTGTTCTGGTGGAGTTTTCAGCCCCTTGGTGCGTATATTGCCGACGTCTGGCTCCAGCATTGGAAAGCGTTGCTGAGGAATATAAGGATACACTGATATTCACTGCTGTCAACATTGATGATGAACCGGAATTGGCTGAGACCGAGGCTATTGAAGTTGTCCCTACTCTGCTGATCTATCACAGCGGACAGACTCTTGGCTCTATCGTCGCTCCAGAATCCAGAGCGCAGCTGGTGGCTTTTATTGAGGAAACCTTACAGCACCGGACTCAGGAAGTAAATAATGCGCAGCATATCTATGACATGATCGTTGTAGGTGGCGGTCCCGGCGGGTATACCGCAGCCCTTTATGCTGCAAGGGCAGGAATGGACACCGTGGTTTTAGAAAAGCTGTCTGCCGGTGGGCAGATGGCTCTGACCGAGCAAATCGACAACTATCCCGGCTTCGAGGATGGCATCGACGGTTTCTCCCTGGGAGAAAAAATGAAGCGAGGAACGGAGCGGTTTGGTGTGGAAACCAAGCTGACTGAGGTGCTGTCTCTGGAACTGTCAGGTTCTGTAAAGAAAGCTGTGACCAGCGAAGGCGCTATGTACGCAAAATCCATCGTATTGGCTACAGGAGCCGGTCCCAGAGAGCTGGGTGTTGATGGGGAACAGGCGTTAATCGGTAAAGGTGTCCATTACTGTGCAGCCTGTGACGGAATGTTCTATCGGAATAAAACGGTTGTCATCGCAGGAGGTGGCAATACCGCTGCGGCGGATGCGCTGATTCTCTCCCGGATCTGCAAAAAGGTCATCGTCGTTCACCGCAGAGGCACCCTAAAAGCAACAAAGATCTACCATGAACCTTTGATGAAAACAGAAAATGTAGAACTTGTCTGGGACAGTGAGATTATAGCTCTGCTCCATAACGAAAAGCTGACCGGTATCCAGATTAGGAACGTGAAAACTGGAGAAGAAAGTACCCTTGCTTGCGATGGTGTATTTGTAAGCGTGGGAAGAAAGCCTTCCACCGAATTGATGAAAGATCAGATTGAGATTGATCCGGCTGGATACATTATTGCAGATGAGAGTACCCGCACCAACATCCCCGGTGTGTTCGCCGTTGGGGATGTCCGCACAAAGGCATTACGGCAGGTCGTAACTGCTGTAGCCGATGGGGCAACTGCTGTTCACTATGCAGAGGAATATTTAGCAGGAGGAATGTGAGATGAAAGAAAAAATTAAAAAATGGCTGAAGTCAGTTCTTTTTACCGCAGGCGGCGCATTAGTTGGCCTTGCATATTACTACTTTGTGGGATGCCCCACTGGAGCTTGTCCGCTGACTTCTAACCCGTTCATCACGATGGCCTATATGGGCTTTATCGGCTGGCTGTTGTCCGGTATTTTCGGAAAGGGGTGCAGCGGTTCATGCAATACGCAGTAGCTTATCGCACGTTTCAAACGGAGTCATTGGGATTTCCAACAAGAGTTTCGTTATATTGTAATACTTCAGCGCGCACGCAATAATATCCCACTTAAACCATATTATGATGCAGACTTAGATGATGCTGCTATAAGCAATATGCGGATTGTTGTTAGCCCAATGTTCTCAGACAGTAACTATCTGCTTCTCGACGCACTGCTTAAAAAATATGATTATGGAATAAAACCCAGCGACAGCGCACTCAAAGGAAAAATCAAATTGAAATAGTGACCAGCCACGAAGCAACCGTCAGCCGACACGCGCCCGCGTGTCGGCTTTTCTGCGTCTCGGTAGGGATGCTGCACCCTGAAGCCATAAAGCCGCGCGTTGGCGCGCGTGTGACGAAGTGCGAAAACAGATGTACAGGAGGTAAGAAAACACAAATGCTATCTGAGCGCCAAAACAAGAACGCAAATTTTCTCCGAATCCTGATGACACTCCGCGCCCTGCGTCAGAGCGGAGACATTACGGAAAAAGAATACCGCAAAGCAAAGAAATATTATCAGAACCTGACCGGCGCGGACATTGTCCTTACGGATTAAACTGTAATTTGCACGGTTTCCACAAGAATTCCCGCCGCCGTTTCAGCGTTTGGTAGAATTCGGGACCGTTTGAAAGATATCAGTAGACTTGAACCTTTTCGCGGATATACTTGTCGTTGACAAACGGCATGGGAGGTGAGAAAAATGCCAGTTGCAAAACTGATTGCGCCAACGACGAAGCAGGAGATCCCCAAGCTGCGCGTGGCGGCATATTGCCGCGTGTCCTCAAACTCCGCAGATCAGCGAAATTCCTTTGCAACGCAGGAACGTGTTTATACGAAATACATTGCAGAGAAGCAGGAATGGGAGCTGGTCGACATTTTTGCCGACGAGGGTCTCAGCGGCATGAAAGCGGATAACCGTCCGGAATTTCAGCGGATGATCCGCATGTGCGAGCTGCACCAGATCGACCTCATTCTTACAAAATCAGTCTCACGATTTGCCCGCAACGCGAAAGAGGCACTGAATTATACGCGCAAGCTGAAGCTGCTCGGCATTGGGGTGCAGTTCGAAGAAGATGGAATCAACACACTGGCGATGGCCGACGAGATGCTGCTCAATACGTTTGCAGCCATCGCACAGGAGGAATCTGAGTCCATCTCACAAAACGAAAGGCTGTCCATTGTAAAGAGAATGGAACGTGGAGAATACATTGCAACCAACGTACCGTATGGATACCGCTTGATTGATAAGAAACTCGTAGTATACGAACCGGAAGCAAAAATTGTTCGATGGATTTTTGATGCGTATCTGAACGGCATGTCTGCAACTGAAATTGCGCGAGAATTGACAGCTCAAGGAATTCCAACCAAAGACAATAAAGCAAACTGGAAATCAAACCGACTTACATATATGCTTTCCAACGAACGCTATGCCGGTCATACGCTTCATCAAAAGTTTTATGGAGAGTCAACTGTCCCATTCAAACGGCATCGCAACTGTGGGGAGTACGATCAATTTTATGCAGAAAATACGCACGAAGCAATTTTAGCGCCCGGTGTTTATGAGACTGTACAGCGTTTATTGGCAGCTCGAAGGAAAAAGACGGAAAGCGTCAAGACAACAAATACATATGGTTTTACTTTGACCAACGGTGGGGGCCTTGAAACCAATAAGAGCGAAGCAGAAAATGTTGCCTTGATTTTTAACTTCTATATGGCAGGGGCAAGTTTGGGAAAGGTTGTGGATATGCTTTATGCAAAACAAATACCGTCTCCGACTGGAAAGGCGAAATGGACTCGTGCCGCGGTAGACCATCTTCTCTCTAACGGAAAATATGCGGCGATCATCGGACTAAAGAAATTTCTGGATGTGCAATTTGAAAAGGCGGCACGCTGTAACATTGATTATGACAAAGCGGGCTTGCCGAGAAAAAATACGCGCTATGTTTCGCATATTATGGCTCAGAACTGATCCATCTTTTATATTTCTGTGCATTATGCTACAATGACCTTAAGAGGTGATCAGTGTGGCAGAGAAACTTAGTTTGGTGGATATGATCGGTATCGGAAACTTACTGGAGCCCCTCGTAGCTGAGGATATCATCACCTGTGAGGAGCGGGACCGAATTATATTGCGAATTGCGAAGGACAATGAGATTGACGAATACAGGCTTTCTGTTCTTGCCAGCTATAAAAGAAGTAAGGCGGAGGTGTTGGCCCGCATGGAACAGAGAAAGCAGTCGAAGCCTCAGCACAAAAAGCAGGATGATAGTTATATTTCGCTGACTGAGCTTGCACGAAATCACAGCAAGGCTGCTTCGGGATATGTGATACAGAGTTGGCTGCGCAGTGAAAATACACTAGCCTTTTTAAATCTGTGGGAGCAGGAAAATAACCCCGATTATAGAGAAGCGGGCTACATTGAACTTTTAGAGAAAAAGAAAACTGCCTCGTTTACTTTGACGCCAAAGCTATGGATTGAGAAGACAGAGGCGTTCGGTATCGCTTCCAAACAAGGCAAAGGCGGCGGAACATTTGCGCATCCGATGATTGGCTGTGAATTCGCATCATGGATATCGCCGGAATTCAAGATGCTGTTGCTGAAGTTGTCACTGGATAGGGAGCGGTTAAAGGCATAATTGGTATTTCCAATGTGCTTGATTGGGTGGGCAGCACACATTGTACATTTGCGTTTCCCGTTTTCCTCTGTTACAATAAGTCTGTAGGGAGGGATGAATGATGCTGATGAATGCAACCGAATATCTGGAAACAGTCGAGCAAATCAAGCAGGAGATCCGCACGGCGCAGTATCGCGCGGCGGTTCAGGTAAACTGCGAGCTGCTTCGGCTGTATCACGCCATCGGTACGGTCATCAACGCGCATAAGGTCTGGGGCAGCAGGTTTGTTGAAAACCTTGCCGCGGATATCAAGTTGTCCTTTCCAGAGATGAAGGGATATTCCGTCCGGAATCTCAAATATATGACGAAGTTCGCGGAGGCGTATTCAGCCGATGAATTTGTGCAACAACCTGTTGCACAAATTCCGTGGGGCCATAACGTTGTTCTGTTGGATAAGGTCACGGACAAAGTCGAACGGCTATGGTATGCAGAACAGAGTCGAAAAAACGGCTGGTCGCGCAACGTTCTGGTGCATCAGATCGAGAGTGACCTATATCAGCGGCAGGCGCTGGCCGAAAAGGTATCTAATTTTGAATTGCGGCTGCCGTCCCCACAGAGTGAACTTGCCATCCAGACGATGAAAGACCCGTATATTTTCGATTTTATCCCGTTCAAGACGGATATGCTGGAACGGGAAATCGAAGAGGCGCTCGTGAAAGATGTGACGAAGCTTCTGTTGGAGCTTGGGACCGGGTTTGCGTTTCTCGGCAATCAGTATCATCTGAATGTCGGCGGCGACGATTTTTATATCGACCTGCTGTTTTATAACTTGAACCTCCGCTGCTACGTGGTAATTGAACTCAAAACCGGCGAATTTAAGCCGGAGTACGCAGGACAGTTGAATTTCTATCTCTCCGCAGTTGATGGGATTTTGAAAAAAGAACAGGACAATCCGTCAGTCGGACTGCTGCTCTGCAAGAGCAAAAATGATCTGGTCGCGGAATATTCGCTGAAGGATATGAGCAAGCCCATCGGCGTGAGTGCTTATCAGGTCACAAGCAAGCTGCCGGAGGAGCTGGAAAAACAGCTGCCGTCCGTGGAGGATATCCAGAAACGGATCAAGTAAAGCAGCGAAGCCAAATCGGAGGTTTGACAGATGCAGAACGAAAAATATCTGGAGCTGGACGCGCTTGCTGCGCCGGACAGCTATGTCGCGCCTCCGACGAAAGAGAATCTGGCTTACGTCGTCCACTTCCGCAAAACCTGCCAGCGGTACCAGATTGTTTTTGCAAAAGCCGATTCGGATGAACGCAACTTCGTGATCCATATGGCAGAGAAAACATTTTTGCAGAAGCGTGCCTGATTTTGTAGTTGATTGGAGCCATTCCGACAAGACGTGTGTTCATCTATAGTGTAGTGAAAACACAAAAAAGAAAAGCCATCCAAACGGATGGCTTTTCTTTTTGGAATCCGGCTCCCGCAGCGCCCCCTGCCGGTCACGATTTTTTGATCGCTATTCTCCCGAAAGTGTGGTAATTT